>Ga0307507_10000854_pt1 | contig 67732 bp, 18 predicted proteins | sample 7_EM_MG_FD_207223 | JGI IMG/M metagenome (GOLD analysis project Ga0307507, IMG submission 207223) | Populus trichocarpa ectomycorrhiza microbial communities from riparian zone in the Pacific Northwest, United States - 7_EM | ecosystem: Host-associated > Plants > Roots > Unclassified | place... | reverse complement strand
TTATTTTGGCCCCCAAATTTTACTATTTTAAAAACCACCCAACTATTTATTATATAACTTTAATAGGAGCTAGAGAGTATATATAAAAGTCCAAATTTAAATTATTAAAATTTATTATTAAGTGGTTATTAAGATATTAAAGTGTAATTTTTCCATTTTTTGGTGTGTTTTTGAAGTAATTAGCTCACCCGTTTAACCAGCTCACCTGTGAAATACGTTATAATATTATATACACACTATGCAAATAAATCAACGTTATTTATATAAAATTGCTAACTTAAATAATTTATCGTAATATACTTTTTTAAAAGGAAAAATCTAATTCCTAGGTAAAGTGCATGCCAAGAACCTTCTTGAATGCAAAAAGCGGAAGCCGATTTTGCAAGTGCCTGTATCAGCTTGGCGCCGATCCCGCCTGCCAGCTACCCAACCCACTTAGTAAGGCTAGCACAGAAACACCAACACGAGCGAACGATAGTGAACCGGCACCGCACCGTCTGACATGCTAGGATGGGACCTGGCACGCCTGATCTTCCGGCTATAACACAATCGCGCCTGTTCCTAGATAGAAAAAGAACACCGACGCCTCCAAGTTAGCAGCGTTGCTCTAGCTTTTGCTAGCAGTGGCACGGCGCCGGCCTGATCACAACCCTGTATCCACTGATCGTCAGGTCCTAGTCGTGCACACGGGGCAATTCATAAAGCAACCAAGGTGAATTCATCAGATGATATTAACTCTACCCAGACGTCCCGAGTCGTATGCTACACTGCTAAAACTCTAATGAACACCCAAGCCGCAGTAACCGCAGCAACTCCCTCCCAGACCCGGAGAAAAAATATTCATCCTTAAACTCGTCCCTCTCTTTTCGGTCATTCCTGTTCCGTTCCGTTCCGTTCCTTTACAAACTGACCTCTACTCTGCCCTCGTTTCCAGGCGCACCGCCGCCGAGGTTTGGTAGCAGGTAGGTGATGTCGTCCCATGGATGCCTGTACAGACCAGTCCTCAACCTCTTCTGGTCGAGGAAATGGGCAATCAAACCGATACTCCTGCCGAGCACGAACAGACCGTTGAGCACACCCATCTTCAGGTAGTCCTCGGCCTCCTCGGCGCTGAAGGCACCGCAGTTGCGCATCAAATCAACGAAGCAAACGGCCACGCACCCGTCCACATTCAAGATGAGGTTGTCCTTCTTGGACGTTGTCACCGTCTCGACCGCAAGCGCATAGTCCAGCATCTTGCAGCTGGGGAAGTTCTTCTTCACGAACTCCTTCACGAGCTCTACACGGAGATCGGGGTTGTTGCGTGACTTGACCCTGTGGCCAATACCAGGAACTAGGACATGTTAGGACATGATTTATCAAAGCATTTACAAGGACGCTTACTGAGCTTGTTTTCCTTTCTCATCGTGTCCACGAAGTCACGTGGGCTCAAGCCCTTATCATAGGCCTTAGTGAACTCCTCTGCGGCGCCATCGAGAGCACCACCGAACCGCGAGCCGATGGTCAAAAGACCACTGACCAATGCGCTGATGAGATCCTTGCCGGCTCTCGTGGTGATGATAGTGTTCATGGCACCGGACACGGCTGGACCGTGATCGGCAGTCAACATGAGGACCATCTCTAGGAAGCGGCTAGCGTAGTCGGGAAGACGACGACGGAACCAAAGCAACGACATGACACCGCCAATACCAATGTTGTCCTTGAACACATCGGAAATGGGCATACCAGCGTAGAGGAGTTCTTGGCCACGGTCATCAGAGATGGTAGAGATGAAAGCAGCAGGCTTCCGGATTAGGCCAAGCTCTTGTGCCCAAGAGTAGTCAATAGGAATCTTAGGGACAACGGGTTCAGGTTTAGGCTTAATAGTGCCAGCCTTGACCAATTTCTGGTAGACCTGAGCGAGCATGCCAGGCATGTCCTCGAATGTCTCCGGGACGTAGATGCCGGCTTCCTTCATCATCTTGTTCTTCATCGCGGCAGTCTCAAGTTGAGAGTTTGCGAAAGAACCAGCGTGACCGAATTGGACCTCGGTCTTCAGCATGCTAGCAACAGTACCGATGGCCCACGCGACGACGGGCTTGTTTACTTGACCTGACTTAACAGCTTCAATGACACGGTATTCCTCAACACCACCAACCTCGCCGAGCAGGACGATGATCTTGCAGTCGGGGTCGGCCTGGTAGCGGAGAACGTGGTCAATGAAGGTCGTTCCGGGGTACCTGTCACCACCAATGGCAACACCCTCCAACACACCATCGGTTGTGTTTGCGATGATGTTGTTAAGCTCGTTGGACATACCACCGGACTTGGAGACGTATGCGACGGAACCAGGGCGGTACAACTTAGAAGCGACAATGTTGTCCATCATACCACCAGTGTTACCGATCTTGAATGCACCAGGCTTAATTCCACCAACGGTGGCCGGGCCAATGATGGTGATGCCCTTCTTCTTGGCAACATGGAGAATTTCACGGGCACGCTAGAAATCCATGTTAAACTTTATTTCCTTATGTAAAAAATAGGTAAAAAGTGTCAGGTAAACTTACTCGCTCGGGAACACCTTCGGCAATGATGGCAATTGACCTGATCTGGGGGAACTCCATCAATTCCATAGTGGAGCTGTACACACTGCGGGACGAGGCGAAGTTGACGACGGTATCGACGTCGGAGTGCTTGGCCATGGCCTTCCCCACGGATTGGTAGACTGGCAGCAGAGTCTCGCTTGTCCCCCAGTACCTGCAGAAAATGGATTAGTAACGCGCAATCCGGGAGATCTCATAGGGCAGGCTCCAAATGGGCTAAACGCACATTTTGCTAACGAATTGACCTCCGAACGTGTAAATAATACCGGCTACGGAAGGTGTCTTGCGCTTGCAAATGAAGTCGAAATCGAGCATGCCCTGCACAGCACGAGGCTGGAGACCACTGTATTAAAATTCCAATTAGTCTCTTCTTCCGGTTGTTATCTCCACTCAATTCGAGGCGGGAAGCTCACTAGACGAAGCATCGTGTCTTTGGGTGGAAAAGAGTGTGCTCGGCCGGGGGGCTCAACGGCCTGCTAGGAGCTGCGAAACGGCGGATGTTGTCGTTTGCAGACAGACCGCCCTCAGTAGAGGTTGTGGGTGCGCTGTTTGTGGCAGGCACGGCGGAAGGCATTGCGAGAGATGTTGTTGACAACAGTCGAGGTAAAAAAGAGAGGTGATATTATCTGAGTTTAGAACACCAGTCAGTAATCGAGATCGCAGCGGATTTTGACAGCCTCGTCGGATTCTGGAGCTTGAGCTGACGTGAGAGGATTGGAGCCGAGCATACGAGAAAAAAAAGATGGTAGGTGATGGGGACGGTGTAAACGGGCGGAGTAGAATGGGGAGAAAACGAAGCACAACTGACCTTTTGGGTTTTGTTGTCCCAGAGAAAGCTTCTCGAGAATCAGTGGAAGGGTGGAGCTTTGTGATGAGATGGATGATGGAGATGACGCTCTCCGAAATTCTGGTCCGACCCTTTTGGTTTTCGGTGTTGGGTTGTTGGGGTTGAGCCGATAATCTCCCACTTGCCGGGGGCGGGGCGGGGCGGTATTATGGGGATCCGTGTACTCTGCGAAATGCCTAACGACCAGCTGGCTGACTTCGGGCTTATCGTAAAGAATAGTCGCACCCTGGGTTTTCCATTCAGGCGGCTTGTCGCCGAGTGCAAAGCCTTCCGGACTGGAGGCGTTGTTTTGAGCTCAGTCAAACTGCGGTCTAGCTCAGGTCTCGGTGTCCGTTTCCCAAGTTTTCCCAACGAGGTGAGGGTCTTCGGGTGTTTAGCGCGACCCCAAAGAGAGGTGCGGTCAACTCACAATTTGGAGCGTCATCCCTCTAAACTGTGCCTGACTACCAAAAACTCAATTGTCAGACACCCCCCGACCCTGCCTTTCTCACCCCAAACCGTCTCTTCGCTTTCCCCCCCTCCCTCTGCAGTCCTGCAGTTCAACAGTGACTAGGTAAGTGCCCAGCGCTTTTTTTTCGGGTTGCAATGTGCGGCCGGGATTCCACCAGCACCTCCGAGTAGCCTCTTCGGACTTTCATAAGCCTGCCCTCCAAGTCCAATAATTTCCCGTCCTCTTCGGGTACAATCATCGTTGCAGCTGTCAATCCTCTCAGACACTATTGTTTTGTCGATATTCCCATTCCCTTCGAACCTTACCTTTTCATCAGCTGTCGAGCCCATTTTCGATAGAAGGTAGAACTCACACAAATCTTTCTAGATTTCTCCCCCTCAGTAAAACTCACTCACAATGTCTGCCAAATCCATCCTCGAAGCCGATGGCAAGGCCATCCTCAACTACCACCTCACACGCGCTCCCGTTATCAAGCCCACTCCTCTCCCTCCCTCTGCCACACACAACCCAGCTCCTAGACTCGCATCTCTGCACTTCCCCGCAGATGCCGCCGTCAAGGACGTCCTAGACCAGGCCGAGGCCACATATCCGTGGTTGCTCGCCAAAGACTCGAAGTTCGTCGCAAAGCCCGATCAATTGATCAAGAGGCGAGGCAAGAGCGGTCTTCTTGCTTTGAACAAGACATGGCCAGAGGCACGCGAGTGGATCGAGGCGAGAGCAGGAAAGGTCCAAAAGGTCGAGACTGTCGAGGGTGTCCTAAGGCAGTTCTTGGTCGAGCCATTCGTGCCGCACTCTCAGGATACCGAATATTATATCAACATTAACTCGGTGCGAGAGGTATGTCGAAATATTCATTTCTGCATTTTCTTCGAATTGCAACCATTTCCGTTTCGGCTTCGCAAAACAGACAATTATTTGTTGTATTGGTTGGAGAAACGGTGCTGTGAAGTTTTGGAGGTTGGCGTAAAGCAGGCTTTGCGGCGGCGGGAGTTCACCAGGGTTTTGTTTCCCACGGGCTCCGGCCGGGCGAAGGGAAAAGTTACCCAGACCCATCGCAGAGCACACACCTGCAGCCACCCAGACATATCTCGTGCTTTGCATTGCTTATTATCTATTATCGGTCCCTTTTGTCTGCCGCAGATCGCTTTTGTTCCCTAGATTATGTTGCGACTCTTTCGCGGCATCGCTTCCAGGCTTGGTTCGCAACGGCCCTATCACGTAATCATGCTAACATTCCCTTTTTTAGGGTGACTGGATCCTCTTCACCCACGAAGGTGGTGTTGACGTTGGTGATGTCGATGAGAAGGCTGAGAAGCTTCTCATTCCTGTCGACCTCACTCAATATCCTTCGAATGAGGAAATCGCCGCGACCCTCCTGAAGAAGGTCCCCAAGGGTGTGCACAATGTCCTCGTTGACTTCATCTCGAGGTTATATGCCGTTTATGTCGACTGCCAGTTCACGTAAGTCCCGCTGTCACCTTTATAACCATCAGTTGCTCATAACTCTTCCAGTTACCTCGAAATCAACCCTCTCGTTGTCATCCCCAACGCCGATGCCACCTCCGCTGAAGTCCACTTCCTGGATCTTGCTGCTAAGCTTGACCAGACGGCCGAGTTTGAGTGCGGTGTGAAGTGGGCTATCGCTCGCAGCGCAACTGCTCTCGGCCTACCTCAGCTTGCCTCTAAGGACACCAAGGTCACCATCGACGCCGGCCCACCAATGGAGTTCCCCGCTCCTTTCGGTCGTGAGATGAGCAAGGAAGAGGCATACATCGCCGAGATGGATGCTAAGACTGGTGCTTCCCTCAAGCTTACCATTCTCAATGCCACCGGTCGCGTGTGGACTCTCGTTGCTGGTGGTGGTGCTTCCGTCGTGTACGCCGATGCTATCGCCTCCGCCGGATTCGCCAGCGAGCTCGCCAACTACGGTGAATACTCCGGTGCGCCCAGTGAGACTCAGACCTTCCACTACGCTCGCACTGTCCTTGATCTCATGCTTCGGGCCCCGATCCACCCTGAAGGCAAGGTTCTCTTCATCGGTGGTGGTATTGCCAACTTCACCAACGTAAGTCTTACAACTATATAACTTTTTGGATGAATGCCTGCTGACATCGCACAGGTTGCCTCCACATTCAAAGGTGTCATCCGCGCTCTGCGTGAGGTCGCTCCCATCCTCAACGAGCACAACGTCCAGATCTGGATCCGTCGTGCAGGCCCCAACTACCAGGAAGGTCTCAAGAACATCAAGAGCGTAGGTCAAGAGCTCGGACTCAACATGCACGTGTATGGCCCAGAGATGCACGTCAGCGGCATCGTGCCGCTTGCTCTCTCAGGCAAGCAGACTGACATCAAGGAGTTCAGCGGTTAAGTTTGTATTATATTGCGCGTACGTTCTCTTGTTCATGAGTCCCTTTTCTGTCTAAGTCATGTCGAGACGGGCTAGGGTAAAATGATGTTGCGGCTGGTTGCTGGAGTTGTCACTGATCCTCATCTAGAGCTGGTGCATTTGGGCCTTCGCTGCTTCTTGGGCGTGGATGGACTGATCATGTTATGGGGGAATACACGTGCTCTAATATATTTCTGGGCGTAGAAATAGAGAACTGCATTTCCGCTTTAGAGCCATGATGATATCAATTTATGAGTTGAACTAATTGCAACATTGACCCACAATATTGCCTGCTGGAGTATTTGTTGGTTGTGTCTAATTGATCATCAAAAAACAGTGCTGTGCCATAACGAACCTTTCCAACGTACCACGCTTCAACAAGAATGGTGCTGGACTGCACTGCGTCTCATCGAGTTTCCATCTTAGATCCCTCCATTGCTTAATTGGCAGGTCACTTATTGGTTAATCACTAGATGAGATTTGCGTTTCTCGCCAGATTTCGTAGATGCGTATATCCTGCTCAGCTAAGATTCGCTAATGGTCACCCACTCAGCTGGTGACAAAAAAAATTAACACCACAAAAAATGTGGTTATTTCTCCGCTCCCTATTTGAACTTATTAGTATTTGTTGAAATTCCTGAAGAAGCCTAGGTATTACCAGAATCGAACTAGGGACCTTTCGATGGCAAGAATACAATTACAGTCGAACGTCTATGAGTATTAGACTTGAACTCGAATTTGATTCGAGGCTCTGAGTTGACTTACGATAAACCAACTACACCAAGCGGAGTCTCTATTATGTAAGCTGAGTAGAAAAACGCAATTCTTATTCCCGGAGCTTCCGCTGACTGCTTCGAAGGAGAAGACTAACCAGTGCAGCTCTTAACCACCGAAGCCATAGAAGTTTCACACAAAAGTACAGTCATGTCCTCATATAGATATTCTCGTATAACATAAGGCTATCCCGACTCTTAAGTCATAGAGCCCGACGATCGCCTCGCACACCCTACCGCACCACCAACCAGACCGCATCCACACTACAACCGCCTACCCATCCCTCCCAACCCTAAACCCCTTCACCACCACCACCACCTCCTCCTCCACCCACACATATCTCGCCTCCCCCCTCCCGCCCCTAGCCCACCTCAGCCCTCTCGCAATCCCAAACCGCGCCTCCTTCAGCCGCGCGCAGGCCGAGGCAGGTGAGGAAGGAGAGGAAGCGCGTCAAGTCCGGGATCCAGGGGGAGGGCACGGAGCAGCTTGCCCGGGGGGGGCGCAGGCGCGAAGGTGCGAGAGGTGCGCGAAGATGGTGGTGCGGATTTCTGCGCAGGGCGAGGCCGGTATGGTGGCTAGGCCGGGTCGTTGAGGAAGAGGGTGATGGCGGCGGAGGTGGATGCATCTGGGGGCTTTTTTTCCCGCGGCCGCGGGGCGCAGGCCGGCTTCGATGCTAGCTTTGAAGCGTGGCCAGGTGAGGAGACGGGTGTTGAGGAAGTCGTAGGCGGGGGGTGGGGGTGGGGGTGGGGGTGAGAGGGCGCGTTCGTGAATGTTGCGAGGGGGCTTTGGAGCTTTTGAGGATGCCGCGGATGGAGTTGCGCGTTTTGCTTTTCGCCGGTTGGAGGAGCTCTTCGGGTGCTTTGGTTTTCCGCGGGGAATAGGACCTGCGTGCTGTATTTCTAGAAGATGTGCCCAGAGGTTGGCTTCGCGGCGATCACGGGACCGCTACGTGGAAGTTGAACGCTCATGGAGAATGTCTGCTAGAGAAGCTCTGAGGGGAGGTTCTCTAGAGGAGAGAGAGGGCGGGCCATGCTTGCTGTGGATTGCGGAGAGAAGCTAGTACGAAGCTGGGAGAAGAAGAGCGATTAGGTATATTGATTTAGCTGCCTGACGGCCACGAGTTATTATTGATCAATGTGGCTGAGGCGGGGGTCAATTTATCGTTTACGAAATGCATTGGAATCCTTGGCATGCAGATCGCCAATTTTTGCACCCAACCTTACCTATAAAACCGTGAAATCCTCCCGCGAACCCTACGGTCTCTACGCTCTATAATATGCATCTAAGACCAATGCATTTTGGGTCAAGTCCTCGTGCATAGAAGGTCTCCCGCCAGCGTGCACGTCCCTGCAGCGTGCACGTGCATTTACCCACAAGATAGAAAACTTCAAAATTAATTATCTCTATCAATTCTTTACCAAATTACATAAAAATGAATTCATTATCTTTACAAAACGTGCCTCTTTCAGCTCCTATAACGCCAGTACAACAGCCCCATCGTATGACACTCGCAAGGCGTGCATAAGGCAAAATTAACCCATGGTATATTTACCGGGATAATATCTTATTACTATTAGCATAACAGCAGCTTACCCTAGTAAATAAGATTAATTAATTAACTGATTAAGGGCTATCTCCTACTTATATAATAGTCCGAAACTTTGCTGAGGATATAGTTAAAAAACGCCCCGGAAAAAATTGGGCGTATAAGTTTATTAAGCGGTATTAAAAGGTCTTAAAATCTGGCTTCCTAGCAGCGGCAGATTTAAGCCGTAAAAAGGCAGATAATGTATATTAATATACTCTTTATTTTAAGCTGGTTTGTAGCCTCCTAAATACTAGTATTTATACTAATATTTTAAAGGTTTAGGCTAAAATTAAGTAATATAACGTCCTTCCGCAAAACATATATAATATAGATAAAAAAGGCTTCCTAATTGGCATCCTTTAGAAAGTAAAGAGGATATTTAATAAGAATTTAAAAAAGAGGGGTAAATTAATTAGTGCTAGCTAGGATAGTAATTATAAATAAATTACGTATATGGCAACAGTCTATATAGATGGGATATATATTCTACCCTCCCTTATCTACTAGGCTATAATAGGCAACATTTAAGATACCTAGCTTAACAATTTTAAGCCTACTAAGCTAGATATGGCCCATTTTACAAGTTTACCTTTAGGGTGGACAAATAACGAGCTAGGGATAGCATGGTTAATTACTATTTTTAATTACTATACTAAAGTAAAAGCCAGGCATGGGCGTAACTGGCGGCTTCTCTTTATTAACGGGCATGGCAGCTATATTAATATACCATTTTTAAACTGGTGCCTCGAGTATAGGATCCTAGTGGTAGTATACCCCCCTTATTTAACTTATTAACTCCAGCCTCTAGATATTAGCCTTTTTAATTCTTTAGTAAACTACTACTCCTAGGAGCTTAATAAATGGATTTATAATATGGTAGGGCTTTGCCATATTACAAAGAGAGAGTTTTATGGCTTATTTCAAGCTACCTGGCGACGTGCTTTTACGGAAACTAATATTCTTAGCGGCTGGCGTAAAACTAGCTTATAGCCCCTAGATCTAGACCTAATACTTAACTAGGTTAAGCCAGCGGCCCCTAAGCGGCCCAGTATAAGTAGATCTGCGTTATCTACGTTAATTATATATTTAGCATTAAATATCCGTTGTTACGGACGCTTTAAGTACGATGTTACGACTACTTGGAGAAGAGTCGGCGGAAGCTAGTTGGTTGATATAGGCACGGTCCAAGATAGATCCGGTGGAACTATATAACGAGGAATGGTAACCGAGGTCACGTGGTGTTAAACATATTAACTATATTAAACAGAAGGGACGTTACGTTTAATACAGACAACACACACCTTATGTATAAGAGAGGATTTCTTAGGAGTACGGATATATATTTAAAGGACCTTAGTCCCTACTGTAGATAGTTCTCTCCTTATAGTGAATCTCAGAATATAATTAGAGTTAATCTATTAGGTAACTACTCCACCAGTTATTATTATATTGTTATTTTATTCTTACCTATATACCTAGCCCAATAATAGAATCTACTATAGTCTAAGCTACAAGGTTCTGTTACATATTCACTACTAAGGTTACGGTATTTAAACAAGATCGAATAACATACCACCAAAAGTAGCACCAGTTATGATGGCGTTAACGGCAGCTACAACCTTAGGGCCAGGTAATACCAGTATGGACAATAGGGATTCTCAAGTGGTTACGCAAAGTTAGTTACAGGAAATGGTTAATCACTTATAGGACAATAATAGGATACTTAAAGAACACATTAATGGAATTAAAGCAGCAAAGATTAAGTTACCTTTAATCAAACAATTCTTAGGAGAGAAGTCAAAGCTTAAGGGATTTCTTACGCAGATGCACTTTAAGGTAGTATAGGAAGGAGCGAAGTTAGTAATATTATTAGACTAAGTAGCCTATGCAGGATTGTTCCTGATAGGGAGGGCACTTAAGTGGTTTAAGCTATATCTCACGGAAATATAGGCTAATGGCATAACAACTACTAACCAGGACGTACGGTATATATTTGCTAGTTGGAATAGGTTCGCAGAGCAATTAACGCAGATATTTGGAGACCTAAAGGCCACAACCACAGCGGAATAAAAGCTTTAGAACTTAGTACAACATACTTTAGTAATTAAGTATATAATATAGTTTTAAACACTAGCCATATAGGTTAAGTGGAATAATAGGGCGCTTATAGCACAGTATAAATAGGGACTTAAGGCTAAAGTCTAGAACGTAATTATCCTAATAGAAGATACGGATACTCTAAAAGAGTTAATAGATTAGTTAATAAAGATTAATAACAGAATCTACTAAAGGGAATAAGCTAAGAGAGGGCAAGATAGAGTTCTATAGTCGTATAAGGCGCAGAGTACGCAACGACAGATATAGAGTTAAAAACTATGGAATAGCGCAGAGCCAATAGACCTAAGTAGTACTAAAGAAACCTAAAGATGGGAAAAGAAACTATAGAAACCTAGAGGTTAAGGATTAAGTAATTAAAGGACCTAAGAGTAGAGGCCAAACCAGGGATCTTAGTAGTAGAAGACGTTTAGGCGGACTCCACAGCAAGAAAAATAGTTTAAAGATAGAGCTTATATAAATTGCGGAAAACAAGATCATTTCGCTAGAGACTATAGAGGTGGTTAGAGTAACTATACGGTAAAGGGAACTAGACTAGTAGACAGCACGTACATATAGAGGGATAATGGTGCACTGTAAGGAACAAAAGAATGTTTAATTAATAGTTTTGCGTATTGTTATAATAACGCATGCCGAATTCATAAGGACGCTAAGTATGGCGCAAGCTATTGGCTATAGGAGCCATTATTATCTAAGTTTAAAGGAACTAGCGAACCAGCTTATAGATCAGATATTAAAGACAATAAATTTAACAAAGATAAAGCATTTACTAACAATAAGGCAATAAAGGCAGCTTACTAGAAGCATATAGACCTTAGAAAAGTCGAAATAGAAGCAAAGACTAAAACCATTACAGAACGGGGTTCAGTAACGGGTATTATAATACTATTAAGTACAATTTCCATTGCTTTACAAGACAATAGGAGCAACGTTTAGAAAAAACTAAGTAAGTAGATAACTACTAGTGCTAGCTTATCACTTGATAAAGGCAAAAGGCTATAGGCTTAAAATTCTTAAGAAGAGATAAAAGAAGCTTAAGATTTTTAAGACGAGATAAGACACACCTAAGGACCCACAACAGACGAAAACTGATAGGAAAGGGTAGTAACTTAGTTTAGTAACAAACGAATAAGTATAGGACGCAAGTTCAAGAACTACAAGTTTAGAGAATAAATAAGAATATTAGCAATCTCAGGTAAATATAGTATTTAGCCTAAAGATTAAACAGTTAATACTAGGATTAAAAAGCAAGACGACTACAAGAATCTAGCTACAAGACGCAGAAAACAAGAAACTATAGATAAGTTTAGGACAAGAATTATCGCATAGCAAAAGTAGAAGCTAGACAAGAGGTCAGCTATACTAGGTTATATAAGGAATAGAGCACCTATATAAAGAGTTACTAATAGGCCGAGTACAGGGACACCTAGGGTAAAATAGTTAGATAAACTGGAACAAGAAGAGGATCTAGATATTCTAACTAGGTTTAAAGAAAGATATATTAAAGGATATTATAATATAGCGATAACAAGGTACTTTCTAACGGATAGACCATACACACTAAACCAGTTATACGGAAAGTAGTATAGGCAACGACATAGTAACAAATGGGAAGACTTTTATATATAGCTAGACAAAAAAGTTGTCCAAGACCAACCCATTATAGAAAAATATATGAGTTATATTAAAGGAGTATTAATTATAACGTTAAGGAACCTAGAAGAGGGATCTAGGGACTAAAGAAGTGAGCAATAAATCTTAATACCTATAGCAGAGATACCAGTGGTCAGGTTAACTAGGTATAGGTTTAAACTTAAGGACAAAAACAAACTAAGAGTTAACCCAAAATATACAGCGTATTATACACTATCGTGGATAGCTTGTGTGGATAATATATGCAATATATATAGAGCACCTAAAGATAGGAACTGGAAGTACCTAGTAAGGATATATTAGGCACCAAAGGAAAAGTGGTTTAGGAATGCTAAGCATATATATAGTTGGCACCTAGTAGAAGTACAAAGTTAAGGAGACTTAATACTTCAACTAGGAAGATTCCTTATAGAAGAATACCTAGATAGATAACAGTAGTAGGAGTACCCAGAGAACACTTGTCTATAGCATATAAAGGAAAAGAAACGAACTAAGTATTAGCCAAAGTTAGACTAAGTATAGGTAGGATCTAGCAGCCAACAATTAGGAAAAGGGGAGGTGTATAGGACTAGAGGGAACTAGTATTAGAGCCTTAGACCCTTAAAGAAATTTAAAGATAATACCTAAATTTAAGAGCTAAATAGCAAGATTAGCAGTTTAAAGCGTTAGTAGATAGTGGAGCAATTAGGAACCATATATCACTAAAGGTAGTAGAAAGGATAGGGTTACTATATAGACAGAAAGAACACCTGTATTTACTTATAACAATTTTAGGAGATTAGATAGCCTATAGAGAAGGCATTATTAATCTTAAAACAGGACCTATTTAGATAACTATTAAAGGGAGACCAGTTAGAATGTCTTTTAATATCCTACTATTAGGATAGGACGAGGTGATACTAGGAATACCTTAGTTACAGGAGTATAATCTAAAGATTGATTAGGTTATAGGTTAAGTCAATATTAAGGATACACAACGGCGCAAAATGCGACAGTAAACCAAGTTAGTATAGTACTAAGTTAGAGCGATATATAAAGAGACTAAGCAAGGCTTAAGTTATATACCAAAGAGATACCATAAGTATGGTAAAAAGTTATGGTTACTAGAAAGTGAAAAGCTGTCAGAGTATGCAGCTTGGGACTATAAGATAGAATTAGAAGAGGGAATGAGTTTAAAGTTCTTTCTAATTTATAAGCTTAGTAAAACAGAGTTAGTAGCACTTAAGGAGTTTATCCAGGAGAACTTATGAAAGGGATACATTAAACCGTTATAGTTATTAGTAGAATATCCAGTATTGTTTATCCTAAAGAAAAACGGAAAACTTAGGATATGTATAGACTATAGACAGTTAAACAGCATTACTAGAAAAGATAGGTATCCTTTACCCTTAATTAGCGAAATCCAAGACAGGATAGGCAATGTAAAGATCTTTACAAAGATAGATTTAAGGTAGGCGTACTATTAGATTAAAATTAAGGAAGGCAACAAATAGAAGGCAGCCTTTAGGTTAAAGGAAGGACTATATAAACTATTAGTTATACAATTCGGGCTTATAAACGCACCAGCAACGTTCCAGAAGCGAATTAATAGTGTATTAGGAGAACACCTAGATAAATTTGTTATGGTATACCTTAATAACATTATTATCTACTTAGAGAGTGAGGAGGAACATAGAGAACACGTTAAATAGGTCTTAAAGAGACTACAAGAAGAACAGATGCCAGTAGTAATTAAGAAATGTGAGTTCTTTACCTAGAAGACCAATTTTATTAAATTTATTATCGAACTAGGCCAACTCAGCATAGATCTAAAGAAGATTGAGGCTATAGTGAATTAGTAAGAACTAGAGAACGTTATACAGTTAAGATCGTTCCTAGGGTTTTGCAATTATTATAGAAGGTTTATAGCGCAATGGTTATAGGACATTAAGCTATTTACACAGTTAATAAAGAAAGAAGAACTATAGGCATAGGGAAGGGAATAACAAGAACTATTTAAGAAAGTTAAGGAGTTATTTACCTAGGAGCCAGTTTTTAAGATCTATTAACTAGGTCTAGAGACGGTTATAGAAATAGATGCATTAGACTTTATACTAAGGGCGTGCTTCTTATAGAAATATTAAGATGGATGGCACCTAGTAGTATACTACAGTTGGAAGATGATACTACTAGAGTTAAACTATGACATCTACAACAAGGAGTTGTTAGGTATAGTTATAGCGCTTAAGGAATAGAGAGCATTTTTATAAGGTATAGAGAAACCATTTATGGTTAGGACGGACTATAAGAACCTTATAGGATTCCTAATAACAAAGGAACTTAACTAAAGACAGGTTAGATGGGCGGAAATGCTTATAGAATACCATTTTAAAGTTTAGTATACTAAGGGTACAGATAATGCATGAGCAGACGCTCTAAGTAGAAAGGCCGAACTATAAAGTAATAAAAAGCTATTAGGAGCTTTATTGCAAAAGGATTAAGATGGATTGATTAGGTATAATTATCCAAAGATTATAGCAACTAAGGAAAGTTAGATCTATAAATCACTAGAGAGTGATTAGATATAGAAAATCTAAAAAGTATAGGCAGAGGATCCAGACTTAGAGCAATATAAAAATAGAGAAGCAATATATATACCTAAGTCTATCGCAGAAGAATTTGTTAAGGAATTCTATAAGGGAATAATATAAGGACATAACGGAGCTACAGGCTTAATGTTAAGACTTTAAAAGGAGTATATTATTTAAGGAATCTAGGGACTAGTAAAACAAGTTATAAAGGAATATCTAGATTGCCAAAGAAACAAACTAATAAGGCATAAGCCGTATGGAGGGCTATAACCTGTTAAGACACCAGAAAGACCATGGGAGGTTATATTATAGGACTTTATTATTAAGTTACTAAAGTTAAGAGATCCTATTACAGGACAAGATTATAACGTGATTTTAGTAATAGTAGATAAGCTAATAAAATAGGGATACTTTATAGCATGCACTAAAGAGATATTAGTAGAAGATGTCGCTAGAATCTATATAAAAGAAGTATTTGTAAGACACAGAGCACTAGATAAGATTATATTAGATAGAGATCCAAAATTTATAGTAGTATTTTAGGAAGTGTTTCTAACAGAATAAGGGGTTCGCGCAGTAATATCTATAGCATATTATCCGCAGATAGACGGATAAACGGAAAGACTAAACTAGACACTAGAACAGTATCTAAGGCATTATATTAATTACGCACAGAATAATTGGGTATTGTTATTACCAGTTATACAGTTTGCATATAATACAACACCATAAGAAGGAATGGGGACATTACTATTTAAGGCGAATTACGGGTACAAGCCAAGAATATCATTATCGCCATATTAAGCAAAAAGGATAAGGAGCACAGCTAAATAAAGAATAGAGACGTTAATAAATCTTTATACAGACCTTAAAGAAACAGCGAAACTAGTATAAGAACGAATAAAAAGGTACTATAATGCTAAGAGATCTAAGGGACCAGATCTTAAGGAGGGGGATAAAGTATGGCTACTATACAAAAATTTTAAGAGTTGACGACTAAGTAAGAAGTTAGACTATGTTAGACTAGGACCTTTTAAAGTTAAGTAAAGAATTTTATTAGTTACGTATAAGTTAAACCTATTAGCCAAAATGAAAATCTACCCTATATAATACGTTGCAATGCTAGAGCTAGTATATAGGAATATTAAGCCACTAGTATACAAGAAAGACATATATAGAGGATAAAAGGAAGACAAATAGCAAGTTTTGAAGATTATTAGTTACAAGGATGTAGATAACAAAACATAGTATAAAGTAAAGTGGATAGACTATAGTAAGACTACCTAGGAACCACTAAGCAACTTAAGGAACGCTATAGGAAAAGTACAGGAGTATTAGAAGAAAGTAGGTTAGGTAATATTAATAAAGAAGGATCGCTAAAGAATAAGTCACCTAAGGGGGACCTAAGAGGAGCAATTACTAAACTACTTGGAGTTGTTTCCCTTATAGGAGGAGAGCTAGTCCTTTTATTACCTAGCTTAGACAAACCCTGTTAAACAAGTTTCCACTCCTTAGAACGGACCTTCTTACAAACACGTTTAAGACGTTAAAGACAAGCATAAGCCAAACGTTAAGCTTTAAGGACGCGTGCGGACTCTTCTAAGGCACGTTAAACCTTAAGTAGCGCGGAGGCCAGCTTACTATTAAGCTTTATAGTGGCAGATTAAACACAAGACCCTATAATAAGTTACTTAGGGAACTTGAAGACTGTTAAGAGTTATAGGACGCGCACACTTAGCGTTAGAGACAGAGCAAATATCGCAGGACGATTAAATATTTGCTTTAGTGCACTCTAAGCAAGAGGAAGGTTGTTAAGATAAAGGACTTGCTAACGCAATATAGACTAACCCCTCTTTCGCGCACCTCGAGTAAGGAATCGCCATTACTTCACCAAGCGATAGTATGGAGGAGACTATACAAAGGCAACGCTTAACCCAGGAAAGAGAAGAAGAAGCTTTAGGTATAATAAGTAAGGATATTAACTAGACTAATTAAACGGACATTATACCTCTAGTGGACGACTTAGAGATGTTAGGAATCTTTAAGGACGAAGATAAAGAGGAGGGAGATAGTATTACGGACACTTTAAGTATAATATTATAACTACTTAGAGAAGAGTTGGCGGAAGCTAGTTGGTTAATATAGGCACGGTCCAGGATAGATCTGGTGGAACTATATAACGAGAAATAGTAACTAAGGTCACGTGGTGTTAAACGTATTAACTGTATTAAACGGAAGGGACGTTATGTTTAATATAGATAACACGCACCTTATATATAAGAGAGGATTTCTTAGGAGTATGGATGTGTATTTAAAGGACCTTAGTCCCTACCGTAGATAGTTCTCTCCTTGTAGTAAATCTTAGAATACAATTGGAGTTAATCTATTAGGCAACCACTCTACTAGTTATTATTACGTTGTTATTTTGTTCTTACCTATATACCTAGCCCAATAACAGAACCCACTGTAGTCTAAGCTATAAGGTTCCATTACATCCGTTAGGTACGGAGACTTATAAAGCATATTAGTAGTACTAAGCTATTACGTAATATAGCTAAACTAGGTAACTTAGTAAAAAAGATAGCAGCTAAGAATAGCATTTTATAAGCCCAAATTAAGGGGCTTAAGAATGCTGTTATTATTAAGAAGAAAAGGTGAAAGAGAGGGAAGCCGTATATTAAAAATATTTATATAATAAATAAAGGTAAAGCTACCTTCTAGTTGCCGACTAAACTTAAGACTATAAAGCAGGCTATTAGGGATAAGGAGGCTACAAAACAATAAATAGCGCTAGAGAAAGCCTAGGCGAAAATTTAAAAATAGAAAGAGAAGAAAAATAATAAGAAAGTAGTAAAACAAAGGCGTTAAGATTAGGAGAAGTTGGTACGGCAAAAGAAGTAGGCAAAAGACGATAAAACTGTTTAACGTTTAGCCTTATTATAGCTTAAAAGAGACTTATAATAATAAGTTTAGAGCCCTATAAAGCAGTCTAGAGGCTTACTGTTAAAGAAATGGGTAACAATAATAGTGGAGTCTAGTAATAATAAAGAGGTAGTAAAAATCCGAAGCCCGTGGCTTTAGCGGCAGAGAAACGCGCCCGCTTACCTAACCAACTATATAGTTGGATAGAAGTTTCGCATAGTATTCCTAGTTATAACTTTAAAATTTGAGCCTATTTAATGCAGTGGTTAAATTGTTATTAATTAATTAGAGTAATGCGTTGTTTAAAAAAATGTGGTGCAAGCCGTAGGGACGTGTACGCTGGCGGGAGACCTTCTATTAGGCAGATTTTTGATACATACTGCATATAAATTTCATGCATATTAGGCACGAATCTTATATATATAATTAAGGCTGCAGAGAGGCTTAATATTTGGCTTAATTTAACTAATGTATATATATTAAATATTCTTTACGTGATTTCTAAATCGGCCGCGTAGCCTACCTATATGCGACTCTACCGCTAGAGCTTTATTGAGCCTCCTATATACGCCGTAGCTAGATAATTATATCTACGTAATAAGAACGCGAAGCCAGTTATAGAGTTATAAGAGGTAGAATATTAAGGCCTTATAGGGGGTTAGTATATAGGGTACCTTAGACCTAGTGGTTAGGCCTAACTACTACTGTTAATTTAAAGAATACCTAATGGTATAAAAGGGCTAAGGAATCTACTTATAGTATATATCTACTATAGTAACTAATTTAATAAATTAGAAGCTGTTATTATAGTTAAGTTAGGTAAGTAAGGTATTAGAGCTAGTACTGAATTTTATCTAGATATTTTTAATTATTATAGAGTAAGAGTTTAAAATAGACCTTCTATTAGCTTTTACTAATACCGCTAGCTAGCTAGTTTTCTGTATATAAGGCCTAATAGGCTAACTATATTATATAAAGTAATATATATAGTTGTCGGTATACTCGCTTTATCAACGTGCACGAATATCACTGTATTGCGATACGTATGTGGTGTTGAAGTTGGTAGTTATTGATTGTCTAGAAGTAAGGGGTTGCTCTAAGGTCAGGTTAGCTAGCCTCACTTCATAGTTTCGTGACCACGTTACATGACTAACATTCCGACACTAGAGCAACTCTAAAAAGAAGGCTAATCTACACTCTAAAGTTAAGTTTACTTCTAGACTATTTGTAGTATATACGCAATAGCTTCCACGCTCCTTTTATAGGTCCGTAATTATATAACCTGTATTACGGCTTATACAAACGTCTCTAAACCAAAGCCTGTAAAATACTGTATTACGGAGGTACTACGCTAAGGAAGAGAAGAAGAAGAAGAGTTATTAGGGGTAGCAGGTTAACATATCGCAAGGGCCGCTAAGGCGCTAGTAGTAAGCGAGCTAATAGCGATTTTCCATGCTGGGTATGGAAAATCCTAATTAGTTGATTGAATTTAGGGTCCGTACTGTTATAATTAGTTACCTAACGCTAAGCTAAATCTAAGTTTGTTTATTTAACCCATCCTATAACTTATAGGTTAATTTGGTTTGTATTAATAAGCTATTAAAGAGCCACGCAGGGTTTTCCCTTTGTTATAGCGTTAGTAGAGTTAGCCTCTCTATTAATTTATTTTACCTCTGTAATCTGTCTCCGTTTATAGGCTTGCCGGAGGCACATTATATTAATTATTAGGCGTTTTTCTTAGGTGGTTCCGAGTTGTACTAGACAGTTATATAAGGACTTAAAGTTAGTGCAAAGCATAAGTAGAAGGTTGATTTATAGGATCTTGTCTACTATAGACTTAATTATAACGCTAATGTTAAAGCCATGGGCTGTACCGTAGGGTTTAGAAGCTAGTACGCTCTAAGTAACTCTTTTACACTTAACTGAGCTCCAATAGACGATATTGGCCTTCTTTGTAGTATTAGCTAGTATAAGGACGTAGCTAATCTGCGAAGAGAGGTCCTTGTTGTTAGCAAATAATATGTCCGTAAATACTAGTAGCTATAGGGTTTTAATATCTAACTTAATAAACTTAAGACCTCTATTAGCGTTCTTAATTTGCCAGTTTAGACGCTTATTTAACTGTTTTACGTTTTTCTTATTAGGGTTAATTACCTGGGCGGCAAAGGATAAATTAAATAAGGCTTCTGGCTGGTATACTAAAGCGATATATGCACCTCTAGTATGTTAAGTAATATACTAGTCCTTTAGAGTTAAGGTTCTTGTGGCTCCTCTTAATCCTATATTTATGGCAAGCTTGGTGCTAATTATATTAAGGTTTATGCATTATCGTTCCTAAGTAAGTATAATGCTTCTGTTAGTTAGTAGCTGAATAACTCCACTATTAAACTTAATGGGCGTATTAATGGTAAGTTATTCCCGTTCTTTAGCTATAAACTTGGCCTTATACAGCTCGTTTTGCTCTATGTTTATAAAGGTCTTATCTACCAGGAATAGAGTATTATTAGTTTATAGGCCTATAATACTAAAGGGTTTATTACTCTATAGGAGGTAGGGGTCGTATATAGACTGGTTTATATGCAACTGTTAGATGTAATGTAAGTAATATATCTTAAACTAGTGGTTACCGGCTTCCGGTACTCTGTAGAGTGGTTTTATAACCTTTAGAACGGAGGCCTTATCAATCCCAAGTTGCTCAATCAGCTTATATGGAGGTTGTATATAGAACTCTCAATTTAGTGTAGTAGTTGATTATATATAGGCCTATAAAATATCTTAGAGGTAAAGTCGTGCCTATAGAAGCTTTATAGCGGCGATATAGAGAATTAGTCGTTAGCTAACTTGTTAAATGGTTAGTGATTAGGTAAGAACCAGTTCCTTTTTTAAGTTATTATAAGCTTATATGACTAGTTAGGATTTTTTAAAGGCTTTATTAGTTCCCTTATTCTTAATCTTGTTAACAAATTATAAGTTAAAGAGTTATACGCCTTATAGTATATCCGTGAGTTTTATAATCTCGAAAACTCCCTTCTTAAGTAGACCAGTAAGCTCCTTCTGTTAGAAGGCGCTGAATTGGGTACTAAATTAACTATCATCCTATAGGTAGATGGTGATATTAGTCATAGCCGTAAGTAGAGGGTATTTGCGAGGGCGTCCTCTGCCTTGTTTTAGGGGTTGTTGCTAAGCTTTAGTAGGTCTCTCTAAGACAGTCTTAGAAAGGGCTGACCTAAGTAGAGGTTTAGGTGGTAATTTTAGTCCAACAATTTGCTCCTGCAATTTAGTTGCTTAAAGGTAGGGTTTTATAACCGTAGATTAGAAGGCTGTAGGTCCGCTAAATAGCTTAACGGTACATATTTTACCCTTAATAGTAAGTAAGGTAAATGGCCTATTCTAATGGCCGCTTTGGCCAGTGTTTCCTTCTCTCCAAACTAAAATAGGTGAGTTTGGTGGGAGATTATAAATCGCATTAGCATTAGGTCCGTTTCGCATATTTAGCGCATTAGCAATCTATTATTTAGCTTATAGCTTCTATATCTCTACTATAGCCTTTTTAATTGCGGCAGCGCGTTATATAATAGTGGGGGATAGTGCATCGGATTTAACCATTTAGAGGTAGGCTCTAAAGACTAGAAGTATAGGAACTAGTCCTTTAGGGCTAACTAAATTGTTAATTGCTTTAAACGCTATTTAGAGTCCCATCTCCTTATTAATGTTGGGGATTTTAGTTATAATGATCTGGTAGGCTTACTATAATAGACTATAGTAGCGCTCTACTATTCTAATGGAGTTATATGCTTTAACCGGTACTCCCTTTATACTAATTCCTATAATAGTGGCGTATTGCTTGAATTTCTTACTAACGAAGTTTTTTCTAGTGTTGTAGGTAATTAGGTCTAGTGGCCCTAGGTAGGTATTAATCTAGTATATCCATAGAATATCTTATATGTGTTTGGCGCTAATGTCTTATAGCTATTTACCGGCTTGGAATCGCGTTCCTTTATTAATAATATATAGGAGGGGTGATCCGCTAATATATATAATGTTAACGATAATATTATAGTTAAAATTAATATTGTCTTATAGGGTAAAGCGGAATCTGCCTAGTAATTTACTAAACTTCTAACAGTAGTGGTAGAACTTGGTTAGTTACTTAATGGCCATTCTATTAGTTTTATAGCCAGTATAGTAGAGTAGCTTTTATAATTTCTTAACTAAGGGATGTCTAAATTGGCAATACAGGCGCTATAGCTCTATATCTATTAAGTAGCAGGGGTTCGCGTTAAAGGATTTAGATAAATATAACTGTAGTAATAAGCTCTATAGGAGAAATGGGTGGCTAAACTATTGCACTACTGGCACTTTTTTGGTATAAGTAATAACAACGTTTCTAAAGTTGTTGTAGTAGATTTAGAGTCTGTCTATATCCGCTAAATAGAGCAAGAAGGGGGTATCCGTATAGATAATATAAAACTGTATCTTGCCTATAGGGGTAACAACATCCGTAGTTTTAATGGAGGTAGTAATTCTAATACCAAACTACACGTTAACTTGTCCTTTGGTTAAGGTATTAAGTCTTACGGATTAGTCTGCGTTCTATAGTGCCTAGAATTGTCTATAACCGGCCATAGACTTCTTTAACGTACTAGTATTAATCATAATTCCTATAAATACTGTGGAAGTATAGCGTAAAGCAGCGGTTATTATATTGTAGTTAAACGGGTTAGTTTCCATAGTAGGTTCTATAGAGGTTGTAGTAAGTAAGTAAGTATAAGCCTTGTTAGCTAGTTCTACGCTTATAGAGGTTACTTTGTCTATAGTAAGAGTCCCAAATAATATAAAGTAGTAGCCGTTAGGGTCTTCTAATTCTTCCTTGCTGTTGTTATTATTAGTGTTTTTATTAGCGTCTATGTCTAGCACAAGAGCTTTAAAAGTCTTATTGTACTTATTATTGTCGTCTCTTTTATAGTAGATAGTGTATTGTCTAAAGTGTTCTTTAAAGTTACTATTACGGCCCTTGTTATTGTTAAAATGTCTTTTATACTTATTTCTAGAACGGTTCTGCTCCTCCTCTATATGTTTCTATAAGCGGCAGCTCTCCTTTTAGCAAACGTAGCACTTAGCCTTTAGGGATCTGACGGTGTTTTATTTATAGGAGCGGGTTCGGTTACGGTTGTTATAGATGTTACGGCGGTATATATAATCTATAAAGTAGGCTTCTTAAGATGGTCTTATTAGGGCCTAGGAAGGGTGTTCCTTCTCCTATATAACTATAGAAGATTATAACTTGCTAATTAACTAGGAGAGGTCTTTAGAAGGGTTGGAAATAGTAATATGGCATGCTGGTACTCCTTAGCAAGCGGTAACTAGCTTATTTATAAGGAAGAGGTCTGTATAAAACTCTAGATATAATCTATGGTGATGTTTTAAGAGCTTATTAAGAAGTAGTTAGAAACTCTAATAAATTTACTTATTAGGGTTCTTATTAATAATTCCTTAGAAGTTGGTGGCGTTCTATTTAGTAAGGTTTCTCTAATAGTACTCTAGTCCTTTAAAGAAGTAACGCATGTAGTTATATGCCTCAGTAAATAATCTAGTTAAAAGGCTGCTATTGTAGTAGTGATCCTAAGCAAGTCCCTTTAGCATGGTTGGGAATATAGTTATATAGCCTTTAAGAGGTAGACTAGCTCTCTTATAGATATTATAGAAGATAGTTAACTTAAAGTTAAAGCTATTACTTACTCTATCGTACTTCTGGTCGTCTGTGTAGATCTTAGCAATAGTAGCTACCTCTTTGCTATATATAGGCAGGTGTATAGCAGGGTCGGTATTAGCAGTACTAGGGTGAAGATATTGGGCAGGAGGGGCACTAGGTAGGGTAGGAGCGGTTGCTAAAGGGAGGGTAGAGGTAGTTGCCATAGGTAATGATTGCTGATTCTGCGTCTGTAGGAGTTAAATAAGGAGGGTAAGTAGTTGATCCTAGGTAGAGGTAGGTACAGCTTGCTGTTAGGTGGCGGTTGGTGCAGTTTACTAAGGTATAGATGCAACAGCTAGTTAGGGTGTTATAGGGGTAGGTATTTGTGTTCTAGGTGTTGTAGCTATAGCTATAGGCTGGATTATAGGCGTTAGAGGTAGTGGAGGTAGTTAATAGTTTATAGGCGTTAGCACCGTGTGGGAAGGTAGTAGGCTGTAGGGGAGGGGTTATAGGAACTAAAGAGGCTATAACTAACGGGGTTATAGCTTAATTTAATATTAGAGCTGTTTATATTAAGTTAAGTTATTCTCGTAGTGCCACTATAATTATAGGGCTGACTTCCTTAAGAGCTCCTATGATTTCCTTATCTGTCTATTTGTGAGGTTCCTCTTCTGTAAGGACATTATGTAGAACCTTATAAAGTGGGTATCTGTTGCTGTGTGTGGCGATGTATACTCCTCTTTAGAGTAGGTAAGTATGGAGCTTTGCTCTAGTAACAGACCGTATCTTTCTAAAGTCCTTAATAGTAAAGCCTTCAAATTCTTCTTAGAATAGCGACTATAGTGTATAATCCGTAAAGTTCTTATATGTATACTTATAGATTTTTATTTCTATATATTCTTCTAGGTCTTTCTCCAAGGCAGTTGCTATATTAATTCTGTAACCATATCTGGCGATTCTCTCCTTTTATTTAGGATCTATCTTGTTGTGCAAAGTAGTGTACTAGTCCTTGTGTATGTTGTAGTTTAAGGTTAAGGTCGAGGTTGAGGTTGAGGTTGAGGTTAAGGTTAAGGTCGTTAAGGTAAGGGTGTTGAGGTGAGGGTGTTGAGGTAAGGGTGTTTAGGTGTGTATGTTCTTTATAGCTGTTAGGCCTGTAAAGTGTTCTTAGCAAGACTGCGATTCTATTAGCGATCTATTATATTGGCTATAAGGCTAGTATAAATTCTCTTAAGCTTAAGGGAGGTTGTAATCTTCTTTAAGTAAAGATATAATTCTCTAGGCGATTTAACGCGTCAGCAGTTAAGCTGATACGTGGTCTCAAGCTTTAAGGGTAATATAGCTTTCTCCTTTAACTGAAATAGACAAGGCTAGGTAATCTGTGTACTGTTTCTAGTACGGTTCTTAAGCTCTAGCTTATTGCGTATTTCCTGATCTATACGTCTACTGATTAGTGTCGGTATACTCGCTTTATTAACGTGCACGAATATCACTGTATTGCGATACGTATGCGGTGTTGAAGTTGGTAGTTATTGATTGTCTAGAAGTAAGGGGTTGCTCCAAGGTCAGGTTAGCTAGCCTTGCTTCGTGGTCTCGTAACCACGTCACATAACTAATATTTCGACAATAGTAGTATCTAGCTATTAATCTAATTTAAATAGACGGACTATATCTGCGTAACGAGTAGGGTTAATATAAAGTATAGTAATACTAGGAAACGCGTTAAGATAGGGCAAATAGTAAGGTGATATTGGCTTTAACTTACTAACCTATAGTAGGGACGTTATATTAATAATAAGACGCGTTTAATATAAAATATATTACCTTATAGTTTTATACTTAAGGTTAGATATAAAAATTAAAGATCTATATACTAAGGATTGGCCGTCGAAAACGGACTCTGCACCTGTACGTGGTGACGGCTACGAACCTAGGTCTTTGAAGTTCAGACTTAGAGCCAACGCAGAGATGTTGTATAGCGTGCGATAGGACCTGGTGGTGGTGGTTGTGAGCGTTGGGGCGGTGGTGAAAGGTTTTCGCATGGGATGGTGAGATCTTGAAAACCACCACTGTTGGTACCCCTTTACGATAACGGCTACTACTACACTGTTCTCTTAAGGCACCTGTACGATCCAACATGGATGCGCAGCATTCGATAGCATCCCCCGACCCCTAATAGAAAGCATCGACGACCTCTCACATTGACGAACGAGCGAACGAACAGACGAATGAGCAAATATACGGCCCCTCCTAACCCCCAGGGCGATCGCCCGCGGAGCGTGCGGTCACTTGCCGTTAACTACCAAATACCTAGCAGCCTGGATTGTGACCCACGGTTTTCCCTGTCTTCTTTTGACGGAGTGGTGACCCTAAGAAAGGGCCTAGCTGGGGCCTAGGTATAAAAGATACCCAAATACAACATATCCCGCTGTTAGTATTATGGTAGTTAGAACGGATGAATCCCCCTTACGCCTTCGATAGGCCCTAGGGGGGGGGGAGGCATGGCGTATATGGCAATGGTCAAACAAGAGATAGCACACAGGGGATGGCCAAGATATGGGAAACAACAATAACAATAACAACACAACAATTAATTGGCAAGGCCTAGCTGGGACGTAGTGAACCCCAGCTTGGATAAGCTAGAGGAGGAAGCAGTGGTTCCTAAGGAGTTTGAACATCTAAGGAGGACAGGACGTAGCCGTAGGCCCGCAGGGCCGCTGCTACGGACGGATATGGCAAGCTGGGGTTTTTTATCCTACTGAGGTGGCTCATAGGGTTTTTCCTCCCCCAACCCAACTGCAGGGTTTTCTTTATGTAAACTATAAGTTTTCCCCCTGTGACGGAGTAGTCTGCGTGGGCTAGTAGGATCCGTATCAGACGTTAATCAAAGAATTATTATTATTATATACTAAGGATTCTTATTAGGTAATAAAATTACCTTACTTATGTTAAGGACTCAGTCAATTAAGGCACGTACACTGCAGGGAGACGCGGGCAAGCCTGTATAATTGGTAGTCTAAAAACGAGGATCTAAAGCTAGAGAAAGGAAAGGAGAAGAAGAGCAGCGCCGGTCAAAGTAGGGTTCTTTTATGCGGTCCCCTAGTCACGTAACCGCAAGTTCTACCAAGTTCTGCCAGCCAAGTTCTGCCGTTTTCTGCCAGGGCCGTAATATTACCCCTCCTCTCAGTAAAGCCTGCCCTTAGGCTTTATGTATCCGTATTATATCCATAGGGCATTCTTATCTTTATGTTCTTCTAGTAGCTTATTATCTTTGCTATACTAGCACTCTATTTACTTATCTAGGTGCTTTAGGGGTCCTAGTTTACTAAGGTAACAGCTATAGAATTCTTAAAGCTTATGGGGACTGCTAATAAAGTTCTATATAGGGTACTAGGTAGGATCTGGGTTATAGCCTTTCCAACTAACGCGGTACTTTAGCGTTCTCCTTACTAGCTTATAGGTTAGTATTTCTTTAATTTCCTATTTATTGTCGCTATTAACTTAAATTGGCAGGGGAGGGTTATTCTTTTATCTAGGTAATAGGTTATTTGCGGCTTTCTATAGCTTATCTAGCAAGAATTTAGGGTGGACCTTAATTAAATCTAGGAGCTTTACTTTGTATAAGTTGCCTATTTTTTTAAGGACCTTATATAGTCCTATTATCTAATAGTCTGGCTTATGGCTAGGCCGTTCTATCTTCTAGTTCTTTGTTATAACCTAGACCATATTACCTACGGTAAAGTTAGGCTTGCGCCTATACTTATTTACCTACTATTCTATTAATTTCTAGGCCTTTTCTAGGTTTATGCAGGCTACTTTCTAGGCCTCTTTTAAGCGTTTAGCGTAATGCTAGGCTTCCTTATAAGATAGTTTTTCGTATATAGTCTATGGCCCTTCTATTCTTTCCTAGTTAAAGCTAGTATGGAATAAGTACCCTATTTCTAGCTAGATAGGTGCAAATCCTATAGAGTTATAGAGTAGAGTAGCCTAGGCGTAGTCTATTAGAGGTAGTAGTTTAGCCTAATTATCCTAAAAGTAGTTAATAAAGGGTCGGAGTCTCTAGTCTAAATACTAGTTTATAATCTCTATCTAGCTATCTATCTAGGGGTGGTATACTATAGAAAGCTTTAGCCTAATACCTAGGATCTAGGTAAACTCGTTCTAGAAGGCCAATATAAATTACGGCCTATAATTAAATATAATAGTATCTAGTAGTCCGTAAATGCGATAGATATAATAGATATATAGTTAGGCCGCTTCTTTAGTATTAATATTCTTATAATAGGGAATTAAGAACGGGCGCTTGCTAAAGCGGTTAATAATAACTATAGCTATATCATATCCGTTACGGTCTATAGGTAGCTTATAGAAATCTATAAAAATATGCTGCTAGGGGCGCTTTGGTATTAGGAGTGGTTTTAACAGTCCTGGGTCTTATCTCTTGGAATTATAAATCTATAGCAGTTATTACAGTTCCGTATATAGCAGTTAATATCTATAACCATTTTAGGCTAGTAATAGTGGTTTTAAATAATCTTACGGGTCTTATTCTTTCTAGGGTAGGCTGTTAATACTTAGGCATACATCTCTACAATAAGCCAGGTCTATAAGTTTTATTCTTTAGCTACTACTAGCTATTTCTAGTGCTTAAGTAGTCTATTTTTAAGGGACTATAGGCTAGTAGTATTTTTTGCCTTTTTACAGTATTCTTGTAAAGAAGGGGCTATAAAGTTTACTTATAGTAGTTTATTAATAAAGTCTAATTCTAAGGAATTAATAGGGTACATCTTAGCTTCTGCGGAGTTTATATTTAGTTCTGCTTATATTTAGGGGTTAAGGTGCTCTAACTATAGCAGTATCTAGGTCTATAATATAATCTTTACGGCTATCTGGTTATCTAGGTCCTATTTACGCCATATAAGGGCGTCTATATAGTTGGTTGCGCCTAGCTTATATATAATTAAGAAATTAAACTAAGATAGAACGTCTACCTAGTGCGCCTGCTAGGCTATAAGGGCTTTAGTTATTATAAAGTATTTTAAGGCCTTATAATCTAAAACTACCTAGATAGGCTTAGGGGTCCCTTCTAGCTATATACGCCATTACTAAAAGCTAGAGATAATAGCTAGTATCTCTTTATTATGAATATGGTAATTTAACTCAGCATCTATTGTAGCCTTTAAATAGTATATAATAGGGTGCTATTCTCTACCTGGCTATATTCAGGAATATATAGCAGCTATTACACTATTAGAAGCATCCGTTTCTAGCTTTAAAGGCTATTCTGGGTAAAAATAGACTAGTAATAGAGTAGAGACTAGCCATTTCTTAAGTTTATTAAAAGCCTATTTATACGCGGCATTAAAATAGAAGGGTTAAGTCTTTTTAGTAAGGCGGCTTAGAGGCCGTATAATTCTACTATAATGCGCGATACGCATGGTCCGCACAATGTGCGGTTCTTGTTGCCAGCCAATAACGAGCAAGAAGGAAATATACAAGCAGCTATGACCCTAAAGACGAGAGACGCTACAAAGACATAAGAAACTAGTTAAAGAATACCCTAAAAAAAGAAGCAAGGAACAACTGGAGACGGTTTATAAATAAGTACACTACTAACCTGAGCCTCCCCTATAATAAGGGCCTTTGGGCTATGGCGAAATGGGTAAAGAAAAAGGCAGGGCGCCTAGTAGAAGATCTATACCTACTGCCCCTACGAAGAGTAGGGGAATTACAGGCCACCAATAATAATGATAAGAAGGCATAGATCCTTATAGAAAGGTTCTTCCCCTAACTGGCTCTAGCAGACCTTAGTAATATTATAGGTAAAGTACCAGTGACTCGCCTGTGGGTCAACAGCGATATAATAACAGAGGAAATGGCCAGAACTATTAGCCGCCTTTTAAATAACACAGCACTAGGACCAGATGGGATTCTAAATAAGGCCTTAAAGACCTGTGGACTACTTATAGCACTTTGGCTTGCAGATATAGCCAGAGTATATTTTGCTATAGGCTACTACCTATGACTTAGAAGATCTATAACGACGTTTGTCCTATAAAATGACGATGGTTCTGGAAGAGTCCTCCACGTTTGTTTCCTACTTACATAAGCAGATTCTCTTTAATTCCTTTTTAGACGACGTCCGTAAGCAATCACTTATAACTCTATAGGTATAGGCCTATATAAAGGCCTATATTCATTATAGATAAATTATTTAATATTATTTAGTTCATCAGGTTATAAGCACTCGTTGCTACCAAGCTATTTAAAGTTTAGAAGATTAACACCTTACCACAGGCTGCATTAAGGGTTACTATACCCGTGCTAGGTTATATCTTACTGCTCTATATTTAACGCCTTACCACAGGCCATATTAAGGGTTACCACACCTGCGTATAAAGTTATTCCTTATTATCAAAATTACGCGTTAAAATCGTTTATTCACACGTTAAAAAAAATCGTTTATTTACACGTCAAATTTATTTATTTACGCGTCGCTATGGGTAAAGACTATCCAGGCATTCAATGCCTCAAGAAAGACGGTTTAAATTGGCACTAATATTGGACGTAGCTCAGCACGTACCTACGTGGTAAGGGCCTTCTACACATTATTTAAGAAGATGCGGCCCCACTCTACCCAAAGCTCTAGGAAGAAAAACCTACAATATCTATTAATTAAGTACTAAAGGACGCCGACAAGGGGGAGCGAGACAAGATTCTTAAGAGGTCTCAAATTATTACGGATACTAATGACTTAATCTACTTAACCAACAAGGCACTCTCCAATAAGTACGATAAGGAGTTTAAACAGTATAGCAAGGAAGACGGTAAAGTCTGTTTAGTTATTTTTGGTATAATTAATAATAAAATCATTACTGCCTTAAAGTACAAGCAGACGGCAAAGGACTATATTAATTACCTTAAGCAGATGTTTAAGGCCTATAGCTTAATCCATAAGGCTAATATATAGGAGACTTTTATTAAGCTCCGCTATTAATTAGACTAAGCAATTACTACTTTCTTAAGCCGTTACTAAGAAGCTGTTTAAGGAGTTAAGCAGGTAAAGCTTGCCCTAGATAACAAGATCATTATCTATTAATTTATTAACGCTGTTAACGAACACTTCCCTATATAGGCTCAAATCCAACGTAATAAAATTCGCGACGGCTATATAATTTCACTACTCTAGCTAATTACTAACCTTACCAACAAGGCTCAGCGGAAGGACTTACCTAAGAGCTTCGCCTTAGTCAATAGGCCACTAGGTAACTCCGGTTAAGGACACGGCAATAGTTGTGGTCGTGGCAGTAGTCACAGCAGAGGCGGGGGAGCTGGCCGCGGTGCCTTATTAGGCAATTAAGGCCCTTCCAAGGATGCTTTAAACAAGTGTGGATAGTGCAAGCTAGGTTATCCAGGTGGTAAGGAAGGCTGCTAGATAAAGCACACCTATCTAAGACCCAAATAGTGGAGACCTGGAGAGAAACGGCCTCCGCGCTTAGGTAACAGAATAGCCTTAAATATAAATAAAGCCTCTAAGGGGACATCTAATCGCCCATCTTAAGCTACTAATTTGGCTACCAGATCGATCTTTACTACGTAGGTTATTAGGCTAGCAGCTATAGCTTTAGGAACAAATATTAAGGACTCCTGGATAGCCAATAGTTGCTTAAATATTTATATATGCAACGATATTAGGAGGTTTGTGTAGTATAAAGAAATTAAACCTCTTTAAATCTAGACGAGAGGAGGCCTAATAAAGGCCATTAGCGTTGGATTAGTTGAGCTTATAGTTACCCAAACTAACCACTCGGCCCATACAATTATATTTACCGAAGTGTATTACTATCCTAACTTCTTTATAAATATCGTCTCGCTTAGTATTCTATAAGGGAAGGGAGCCTTTTTTAATGGTTTCTATAATATAATTAACCTTATTAAAGATTAGGCAGAAATAGCCTACACCCTATACATTAACGGACTTAATATGTTTATACTAGTAGACAACCCCACGGAGGTTCCTTTTATAATGGCTCTAGCTACCACACAATCACGCCTCTATAAGAAAGGCGTGCTTACTAAAGCTACTATAGAGACTTGGTATAAGAGACTATAACACCTTCCTCCTAACTAGATACGTCTCCTCGCCAAAAGTATAAAGGGGATTATAGTTACTAAGAATAAGCCATTTTACTGCGAGGACTATTACCTCAGAAAGGCTAAAAAGTAAATATCAAGACGCCCTTAACGATATAGCAATCGCATATTTAAAAAGGTGCATATTAACATAGTTAGGCTATTAAAACATGAAGGTCTCCACGGTAAGAAGTACTAGGTATTATTCACTAATAACTAAACATGCTTTAGATAGATCTACTGTATATTAAATAGAGGCTCCGCGGCCTCTACCTTAAAGCAGTTTGTCTATATAATTAAGACTTAAACAGGGATAACGATTGGTTGCTTCTAATTAGACGGAGCTGCTAAGTAGTTTAGTAAGGACTTAACCGACTTCTTTAAGGACAAAGGTATACTTACTAAGGTCTCTACTCTATACACTGCACACCAGAATGGAATAGCAGAGAAGGCCAACCACTTGGTTAAAGAAAGGGTTAGGGTAATGTTAATTAAGACTTAATTACCACTAAAGCTCTAGCCTAAAGTCGCCAAGGTAGCCGTATACGGGCTTAATATATTGCCTACATCAGTTAATAAGAACAAAGCTCCGCCTACTTAAGCAATAGCTCTTACCCTAGGTAATACTGATTCTACAATTATATACACTAACTAGAAGATCTATGGCTGTCCTACCTACGTCCATATTAATAAAAAAGACCCTTAGTGGTAATAGAGTAATAAGTTCGTTACAAGGGCTTAGAAAGGACGATTGGTTGGCTATAAAGGTTTACACATATATTGCGTCTATCTACCTTATAAGAACAGGGTCGTTTAATTAAGCAGTATTACCTTTAATAAATTAGAAACCTTTCTTACTATACCAATTAGTGAAGAAGAAGGTGGCGACGACAATATCTACTAGATACTACTTAAGGAACTTCCTACTAAAAACACTGCACTAGAGGTCTCTTAGTCACTATAAGGAAGCGAGGTTACTCAGTTACTACAGGAGGCAGATAAGGTCTCTTGGGCCTCGCAGTTAGGAGGTAACTCTTAGTCGGGGGGGTGCCTCTAGCAATCACAATATCGCACCACAGCTCAATCGACCTCCTCTTACCAACGACAAACAGGCAGGTCTTAACCAGCAAGAGCTTCCCAATCTAGGAGGACACCTCTATTAGGAAGGGACTCCCCAGGGGACGTCTACTAGGAGGATCTAGAACAGATCCTGACTAAGTACTTAAAAGAGGACGATAAACCTATAGCGAATACTTATACACGGTTAAAGCCGCGGCTTAACTATAGCCTACTCCATAAAACCGGAAGGAAGGAGCTAGCTATAAAGGCCACCTACCTTACCCCGTCCTTCGCCTACACGTTTGTAAGCGCTCTATTACAGCCTTAGTAGATAAGGATAACTAAGGGACTACCTCCGGAGCCACGGAACTAGAAGGAAGCCATAAATTTAATATTTAAGAAGGAGTGGAAGGCTACGGCGAATAAGAAATGGGAGTTTTAAATAGTTAATAACTTATTTAAGATCGTCGAACTTCTACCTAGAGCTAAGGCTTTACCTATTAAATAGGTCTTTATATACAAATTTAATAAGAACAACGTCCTATTTAGATGGAAAGCATGGCTATTATTACGTGGTAATAAGCAGCGCCTAGGAATTAACTATAGCGACATATTTATAGGCGTCATTTAACCTAGTATATTTAAGCTACTGATGGCCCTAGTCGCTGCATACGATTTAAAGTGCGAGCACTTAGACGTAATTACGGCCTTCCTTAATAGGAAGCTTAACCGCAAGAACATCTACATTTAGCTGCCAGAAGGATACCGCTAGTATTAAAAGGACGGTATTGCTTTTATAGGCCTACTGCTTAAGGCTCTCTACGGTCTTAAATAGGCGCCATATCTTTGGTATAAGGAGCTTAAGAGCTTCCTTATTACCCTTAAATATATACCAATTCCAGCTAACCTATACATCTTCGTTAGCCAGCAAAGCGGCTAAATTATTATTATCTACATTAATAATCTTATCTTAATTAGATAAGATATACGGACAATTAAACTCCTTAAAGAGGCGCTTAAAAACAAGTACAAAGTAAGAGACTTAGGCCTAATTATATACTACCTAGGTATTCGAATTATAAGGGACCGCTAAACGCGGTTAATTTGACTAGTATAGGACGCCTATATTAGGAAGATCCTATATACATTCCATATAGAAGACTGTATACCGGTATCTACACCAATTCACCCTTCCGTGGTAGACTTTAAGCTATATAAGCCTAAGGATCAAGCTCCGCAGGAGCTAGTAAAACGGTATTAATTGCTAATAGGCTCTCTACTATATTTATGCAATTGGACTCGGCCCAATATAGCCTAGGCTATAGAGAAGCTCTATTAGTTTCTATATAACCCTGCCAAACTACATGTAGAAGCCGTAATGTAGATACTCGCCTACTATATAGGAATGATCGACTTAGGTATAGAGTTCGGCTTACCCCAAGGGCAGTAGCCACCTCTGGAAGCCTTCGCTGAGGCGTTAGCTACGGACCATACTACACCTAATTACAATAGGGAATATAGCGGAAGCCTACTAGGTAATATACCCGACCTACAGCTACACGGCTATAGTAATGCAGCGTTCGCAGATACGGTTAATAGGAAGTTAACTTCTAGCTATATCTACAAGCTAGCAGGTGGCCCAGTTTCACACAAGTTAAGTAAGTAGTTAATTCTTACAACCTCTACTACGGGGGCTAAGTATATAGCAATAACGCATACGGCTAAGGAAGCCTTATAGCTCCGTTAATTGCTTACTAATTTAGGCTACACCAGAAAGGATCTACTACCGATATATTTATATAGCGACAATTAACCAGCCATTAGCCTTGCTAAAAGTGACGACTACCACGCACGCACTAAGCACTTTAAGCTATACTAGCACTATATTTATAACAAGGTTCAAAGCGGTATAATCCACCTACAGTACGTTCCTATAAGCAGTATAGTAGCAGACGGTCTTACAAAGCCACTGTTAACGGCTTAGTTTAGGAACTTCGTTAAGCAGCTAGGCCTCGTTTAATACAATATAGACACTAAACCCAAGTAGGAAATTGTACACAGGCCGGCAAAACCTCAGAGGGTACGCCATTTAATAATTCTAACCAGTGCTAACGACTTTTAAATAGGGGATAAGAACGATGTAGAGCTCATAACAGGTGATTAATTACAGCTTATAGAGAGGTTAGGTAGGACCTATAATACACTTAAAGGATTACAAGGTGTTTCTTTTATATATTATCAAGTTTAATACTAATTTAGGAAGGATCTACTTCTGTTTTAGTAGAGCACTAGGGGGTATAACAATGGTTCTGGAAAAGTCCTCCACGTTCGTTTCCTACTTATATAAGCAGATTCCCTTTAATTCCTTTTTAGACGACGTCCGTAAGCAATCACTTATGACTCCGTAGGTATAGGCCTATATAAAGGCCTATATTCGTCGTAGATAGATTATTTAATATCATTCAGTTCATTATAAAAAGAAGGCAAAGTAGATTACTTAATCCTAGGAAGCTACCGCCCCATTGCCTTAGAAAACACCCTTAGTAAGATCTTAGAAAGGGTAATAGCGGACCGCATAGTAGACACGGCTGAGGAACACGCCCTACTACTATAAAGCTAAATGGGGGCAAGAAAGAACCACTTAACACTATTAGCACTTACGCTACTTGCTGCCACCATTAAATCTATATGGGCGATGTAAAGGGACTTTGTAGTATCTATGCTTAGCCTAGATATTAGTGGTGCCTATAATAATATACCCTATAAGCGCCTTCTATATATCCTTAGGGCAAAGGGCTTCCTAGAATGGATTATATAATTTATTTAAGGATTTATAGGCTAGAAAGAAACATTACTAGTCTTTAATAGGTACTAGAGCCCCCCTATTATAGTTGTAATAGGAATACTATAAGGATTACCCCTCTCGCCTATACTCTTCCTTTTCTTTATAAGCAACCTGCTTAACTCCTTTAAGGAAGGGGCGACCTAGGGGATAGGCTTTATTGACGATATAAACCTAATTATATATGGGCTAACAGCCGCAGAGAATTGCAGAATACTAAAGAAAGCCTATAATACCTATATAGAATAGGCAAGACAATATAGAGTCTAATTCTCACTAGAGAAATACTAGCTAATCCATTTTATAAGAAAACGCAACCAATCTGTAGATCTTTAGTATATAATTTATATCTAAGGCTTTGGGGGTTAACTAGTTCAAGGCCTAAGGGTATTAGGAGTATGGGTAGATAGTAAGCTCTAGTGGAGTGTATATACGTTATAAGCGGCCCATAAGGGCTAAGCTTAGTATATTATAATATCTAGGATTGCTAATTCTATATAGGGTCCATACTTCCAGAGGTTACGCCTACTATATATAGCAGTTGTCTGGCCAACTATGACGTACGGATCCAGTATTTGGGCAATAGGAGAAACTAAGAAAGGCCCCCCTAAATTACTCCTTAAACTACTCTAAAAGGTCTAAATAGCCTACCTCTAAAGTATAACAGGTGGGTATAAGCAAATGGCTATAGCACTGCTTAAGAAGGAAGCTAATATCCCCCCCCTATAATTATATATTAAAGCTACGGTAATGCAAAGGGTGTAAAAGGAGCGCAACTTTAATATTATAAAGTATATTAAGACACGCCTAAATAAACTATAGAGGGACCCTAGGGTGCCCTACAGGAGAGTAAACTAAATACCCTAAAGTAGGGAAGAGATATTAGAGAAACAGGTAGAGAAAGTAGAAGAAGAATAGTGCCATATTAGGGCCTAGGCCTATATAGAGGAGGAAGGGAGACGTGTAAGAGGCTAGTAAAGATAACAGTAAGAGAGAGAAAGGAGCCAAAGTAAAGCATAAAAGAGTACTGGGAAACTATCTACCGTAATATAATACTGGTTGGACCAACACTGGAAAGGCGTATAGGAGTTAAAGGTACAGAGGCTAACCCAGGCAAAAGAAACCTAAGCTATAGCATAGTTAACGCTATAGGGGATAAATACCTAAGGGCTCTAAAAAGGCCTAATAAAGGCAGAAAATATAATGGCAATATTTTTAAGAACAGGAATAATAGGACTAAAAGATTAGCTCTACTAGGTAGGCGTCCTAGTAGGTAGCCTAAGATGCAAATATGGCTGGCTAAGATAGATACCAAAATATGTAATACTGTTATGCCCCTTACGTACTAGCTAAGAAGTAATACTTTTAGTAGCTGGCATAGAGAACTATAATACACTGCTCTTAATATAAAAAGGTCTTAAAGCGGTTACCCAGTGGCTTATTAGCCAAAATGTACTAGACCAGTTCTGGGTTATAAAGGAAATAGTAATAGAAGGTAAAGGGGCAAGTAGTAGGCGTCCCCTAATAACTCTACAGTAGTAGAGTAAAGTTTGCGATATTAGCGCGTCCGTAGGCTTATTACGGCAGCAGTGGTTCCCAAGGAGGTTAAAAAGTAAGGTAGTAGAGCACTACTAGTGACTTATAGGCGCTAAGTAGGCGAGTCCTAAAAGGCGGGGAGATAGATTACGGGGTTTTCTTAAGTTAAGTCTTTCTTAAGTTGAGTTTTCTCCCCATATATAAATAAGGAGTAGTCCGCGTGGGCCTAATAGGGATCCGAATTGGACGTTAAGCAATGAATTATTATTATTATTAATTCTGCTATAATTTTTAATAAAGTGTTAGTAGAAGTTGCAGAAGCCTAAGAATAACTATATTCCTTTTACGGTCCTTAGGGGTTCCCATTAATTAATTACAGCCGTTTTTTCTAGGTCTGCCTTAATTCTATTTATACTAATAATAAACTCTAAATACTTAGTGCGCTTAATACTAAATTCTAACTTTCTAATATTGGCCTAGAGACTAGCTTCGCGGAGCTATTATAGAACTCTATAGACATATTCCTTATATTCTAGTTTATTCTTAGAGTAAATTATAATATTATCTAGGTAGGCTATATAGAAGTTATTAAGGTAGTCAAAGAGTACGTTATTTATATACCGCTAGTATGTAGCTAGTCTATTAGTAAGTCTAAAAGGTAGTACTTTATATTTATATAATCCGTAGCAGGTCTAAAATATAGTAAAATCCTTAAATTCGGAGTCTATTCTAATTTGGTAAAAGGCCTAGCGGATATTAATCTTTATAAAAATCTTACATTAGGAAAATGTTTATGCCTCCTAATAGTACTAACAGGTTCCTAATAGCTCCTATTAGGGCTGTCAGGAGCTCTAGGAGACACTTATACTTAGCTTCCTATTAGGAACCTATTAGGAGGTCGCTTAGACCACCAGGACCTCCAGGACCTCCAGGACTATTAGGACCATCAGGACAATTAGGACCATTAGGACAATTAGGACCATTAGGACAATTAGGACAATTAGGACAATAATTTAAAAATTAAATTTAAAAATAAGGTATATTAATGCTCTTGTATTTACTACTAGCTAATAAATATAAAAACTAGTTTAATTTTAGACCCAATTCTATATATAGGATACTTTAAGGAATCTAAATAATCCAAATCCTTCCTGTCCTAACTAGGTCTAGTACCTACCTACCTACCTACCTACCTGCCTACGTCGCAATTGATTAAGGAGATAAGGGGAAGGCTCTCGCAGAGGTTCTAAATTATTAATTGGCAGTGTTCCTGATAATCTACTGGCCATATACTAATTTCCTAACTAGGCCTAGTGCCTGCCTGTCCTGCCTGTCCTGCCTATCCTGCCTATCCTGCCTATCCTACCTGTTTAACCGTCCTACCTATCTATGCCTACCTGTCTGTGCCTATCTATCTGTGCCTGCCTGTCGTGCCTACTTGTCTATGCCTACCTGTCTGTGCCTATAATTTAGAAGAGAGGTCGGCCCGATTAAAGGCTCTGCTTAATTTAATTGCGATTAATTGTATTAACTTAAATCGTTCTCTATGGGCGTTTGCTGGCTATACGTTTAAACAGTGGTTGTCTAGGGTGCCTCCCTAAGAGGCTTTAATTCGATTTGATTTGGTAATAGGGTGATATTAAGGCTCTAGTTCGATTTAATTAATTGATTAAATTAATTATAGTGTTCGCTGGCTAGTCGTTTAAATAATTATCGTCTGGCTCTGGCAATGGTTGTATCCTACCTACCTACCTACCTACCTACCTGCCTACTTACCTACCTATCTGCCTACTTACCTACCTGTCTGCCTACCTATCTACCTACCTACCTACCTACCTACCTACCTACCTACCTGCCTACCTACCTGCCTATCTACCTACCTGCCTGCCTGCCTGCGTTAATATCTGGGGGAGGAGTTGGCCTGATTGAAGGCTCTAATTGATTTGAATTGTTCTCTATAGCCGTTCGCTGGCTGTATATTTAAATAGTAGTTGTCCGGGGTACCTCCCTAGGAGGCCTTAATTTAATTTAGTAATAGGCCGATATTAAAGCTCTGGTTTAATTCGATTGATCAATTAATTAAATTGTTTGTAGTATTTGCTGGCCGGTCATTTAAACAGTTATTATCTGGTTCTGGCAACGGTCGTCTGGTTCTAGCAACGGTTGTCTAGTTCTAGTAACGGTTATCTGGTTCTGGCAACGGTTGTCTGGTTCTAGCGACGGTCCTCTACTAGCTGCCGTTCTAGTGCCTCCTAAGGTAGGGAGGATGTAAGGAAGGGTAAAAAATAAGGTGGCTATAAAGGGGTAACTTGGCAGAGGCATGTGTTGGCTATTAGGAACATAGCGGGGACCTAATAGTAATGTATATTATACGGAGCTTCATATAGAGCCCCTATATACAGAGCTTCGCGCAGAGCCTCATGCAGAGCCTTTATAGTACGTAGGCTTTGTATAGAGCTTCATATAGAGTTTTGCGCAGAGCTTTATGTAGAGCTTCATATAGAGCTTTATACAAAGCTTCGTGCAGAGCCTCTATACGTAGAGCTTTGTGTAGAACTTTATGTAGAACTTCATATAGAACTTTGTGTAGAACTTCATATAGAACTTCGTGTAGAACTTCGTGTAGAGCTTCATATAGAGCTTCGTGTAGAGCCTCGTGTAGAGCCTCATACAAAGCTTCGTACAGAGCTTCGTGCAGAACCCCGTGCAGAGCTTTATGCAGAGCTTCGTGCAAAGCTTCATATAGAGCTTCGTGTAGAGCTTCGTATAGAGCTTCGTGTAGAGCTTCGTGTAGAGCTTCGTGTAGAGCTTCGTATAGAGCTTCGTATAGAGCTTCGTATAGAGCTTCGTGTAGAGCTTCGTGTAGAGCTTCGTGTAGAGCTTCGTGTAGAGCTTCGTGTAGAGCTTCGTGTAGAGCTTCGTATAGAGCTTCGTATAGAGCTTCGTGCAGAGCTTCGTGCAGAGCTTTGTGCAGAGCTTTGTGCAGAGCTTCGTGCAGAGCTTTATACAGAGCTTCGTGCAGAGCTTCATGCAACCGACTACCGCTACCATGTCAGATGTCATCTTATGACTCACTACCGTGCCTTTTTGTCATCGTATGTCTCACTACTCATTTCTATTACCTATTCATTACCTACTACCGACTGAGTGGCAATGTCGACCTAGTGGCCAATTAGGTAACAGTTACAAATCATCGTCGGCGTCTCCGTCAACCTTTGCCACGTATTTCGTGTATATAGCCTACCTGATTTCCATAGATTTACAATCAAGTCGCTCATACAATTCCTCACACTGCAAAGCTTACACTTCGTGCAGAGCTTCGTGTAGGGCTTCGTATAGAGCCTCGTGCAGAGCCTTAGTGTTGCTTAAGGGGTGTGCATAGGGTGTTGCTTTTAGGGGGGGGTGTTAGGAGGGGTATCGCTCCTGCCAGGAACCTAACAGGACGATCAGGAAATACTAGTTTCCTATCAGGAGCCTGTCAGGAGCGCATTAGGATGGGAGGCTCCTATCAGGATCGCATTAGGATAAGAGGCTCCTGTCAGGAGCGCATCAGGATGGTAGGGTCCTATTAGGAGCCTATCAGGACGACCAGGACGATTAGGACGTTTAGGACGTTTAGGACATTAGGACGTTCAGGACGTTTACAGTCGTTTACTATAAGAAATATCGGGAACTCCGAAAGAGCCGCATCGCACCCCACCAAAATTTCTATAAGGGGCAATTCTTTCAATTTCAACCACCACAATTAAAGTTACTATGGGCCGTCGCCTTCCAGATAAAGTTGTTTATAGAATTAGGATTTGTATTAAAGCTAGTAAGGCAGTACCAGCTATTGCGGAGGCTATAAAGGTGGGCAAGAAGGCGATTTAGAAGGTCTCCCGCCAGCGTGCACGTCCCTGCAGCGTGCACGTACATTTACCCACAAGATAGAAAACTTTAAAATTAATTATCTCTATCAATTCTTTACTAAATTACATAAAAATGAATTTATTATCTTTATAAAACGTGCCTCTTTTAGCTCCTATAACGCCAGTATAATAGCCCCATTGTATAACACTTATAAGGCGTGTACAAGGCAAAATTAACCTACGGCATATTTACCGGGATAATGTCTTATTACTATTGGCACAACAGCAGCTTACCCTAGTAAATGAGATTAATTAATTAACTAATTAAAGGCTACTTCCTACTTGTATAATAGTCCGAAACTTTGCTAAGGATATAGTTAAAAAACGCCCTGGAAAAAATTGGGCGTATAAGTTTATTAAGCGGCATTAAAAGGTCTTAAAATCTGGCTTCCTAGCAGCGGCAGATTTAAGCCGTAAAAAGGCAGATAATGCATATTAATATACTCTTTATTTTAAGCTGGTTTGTAGCCTCCTAAATACTAGTATTTATACTAATATTTTAAAGGTTTGGGCCAAAATTAAGTAATATAACGTCCTTCCGCAAAACACATATAATATAGATAAAAAAGGCTTCCTAATTGGCATCCTTTAGAAAGTAAAGAGGATATTTAGTAAGAATTTAGAAAAGAGGGGTAAATTAATTAGTACTAGCCAGGATAGTAATTATAAATGGATTACGTGTATAGCAATAATCTGTATAGATGGGATATATATTCCACCCTCCCTTATCTACTAGGCCACAACGGGCAATATCCAAGATACCTAGCTTAACGATTTTAAGCCTACCGAGCTAGATACAGCCTATTTTATAAGTTTACCTTTAGGGTGGACGAATAACGAGCTAGGGATAGCGTAGTTAATTACTATTTTTAATTACTACACTAAAGCAAAAGCTAGGTATAGGCGTGACTAGCGGCTTCTCTTTATTAACGGGTATAGCAGCCACGTTAATATACCATTTTTAGACTAGTGCCTCAAGTATAGGATCCTAGTAGTAGTATACCCCCCTTATTTAACTCATTAACTCTAGCCTCTAGACGTTAGCCTTTTTAACCCTTTAGCAAACTACTACTCCTAGAAGCTTAATAAATGGATCTATAATACAGTAGGGCTTTGCCATATTATAAAGAGAGAGTTTTATGGCTTATTTCAAGCCACCTAGCAACGTGCTTTTACGGAAACTAATATTTTTAGCGGCTGGCGTAAAACCGGCTTATAGCCCCTAGATCTAGACCTAATACTTAACTAGGTTAAGCTGGCGGCCCCTAAACGGCCTAGTATAAGTGGATCTACGTTATCTACGTTAACTATATACTTAGCATTAAATATCCATTAGGTATAGAGACTTATAAAGCATATTAGTGGTACTAAGCCGTTATATAATACGGCTAAACTAGGTAACTTAGTAGAGAAGATAGTAACTAAGAATAGCATTTTACAAGCCTAAATTAAGGGGCTTAAGAATGCTGTTATTATTAAAAAGAAAAGGCGAAAGAGAGGGAAGCCGTATATTAAAAATATTTATATAATAAATAAAGGTAAAGCTACCTTCTAGTTACCAACTAAACTTAAGACTATAAAGCAGGCTATTAGGGATAAGGAGGCTATAAAACAATAAATAGTGCTAGAGAAAGCCCAGGCGAAAATTTAGAAATAGGAAGAAAAGAAAAATAATAAAAAAGTAGTAAAACAAAGGCGTCAAGATTAGGAGAAGTTGGTACGGCAAAAGAAGGAGGCAAAAGATAATAAAACTGCTTAACGTTTAGCCTTATTATAGCTTAAAAGAGACTTATAACAATAAGTTTAGAGCCCTATAAAGCAGTCTAGAGGCTCACCGTTAAAGAAACAGGTAATAATAATGGTGGAGTCTAGTAATAATAAAGAGGTAGTAAAAATCCGAAGCCCGCGGCTTTAGCGGCAGAGAAACGCGCCCGCTTACCTAACCGACTATATAGTTGGATAGAAGTTTCGCATAGTATTTCTAGTTATAACTTTAAAATTTGAGCCTATTTGATGCAGTGGTTAAATTATTATTAATTAATTAGAGTAATGCGTTGTTTAAAAAAATGTAGTGCAAGCCGCAAGGACATGTACGCTGGCGGGAGACCTTCTATAAGATGCGATTAAACCTTAATATTTAGGGTGAACCGTACGCTCCTTCTACCGTTGTTCTTAGACGATCGAGAGCTCTATTAGCTAGGCAGGTATCAAGACAAATGACATTAGCTAGCTAATAGGTAGAGACATAGAATTGTACGAGTGATCTATTCTATTCAAGGTGGCTCTAAGAGCCCTAATATACATAAGAGAATTAACCCCCTACAGGGGTCCCTAGAGGGTGGTGTAACAAGACAATATTAGGCTAATACTAATGTCTAACAGCCGTCATTACAGGTCAATATTACCTATAGATAAAGCTACCTCTATAGCTAACACACCCCCTTAGATCTGGCGTAGAGCGGCAGAGCTAGATTACCGGATTAGGTAGTCGTAATAGACGAGCTAGTGGTAAGCTTTATAATTTGATTGTCAGTTTATTAGATATCTGATATCTCAAAGCCCTACTACTTCGACGAATTTTTGATAATTTTGCTTTAAGAGAGCTTTAGTTAGTCTATCTGCAGCTATCTCGCTCGTCGGTACCCATTATACAACAAAGCTTCCGTTTTGTACCTCTTGGTGAAGCCAGAATTAATAGATATCTATATATCGGAGTTTTATAGATACCGTAGGAGTCTCTTTTATCACAATCCATACTGACTACTAATTATCGCAATTAATAATAATGTCTTGTTCTGAATCAAATTTAATAGCTTTAAATATCCACACTATATGCTCAACCTCCCTACCAACATATAAGAGAGCTAGGAGTTCTGCCTTTATAATAGACTTAGTAACTACCTTTTATCTAGTTGCCTGCTATGTTATTGGCCCATTAAATAAGCTTATTAAGAAGCCCTGTAAGCTCCATTATATTAGAGCATTGTTAGCAAAGCTAGTATTAGACGCAGCTTTTAGAACCTGGTTTATCTTATACAGCGTAATAGTAAAGAACTTGAGAGCGAGGTATCTGGTATTATAGAGATAGGTAAGCAATCTATTAATCTCCGCAAGATAAGCTAGCAACGGATTTTATAAGAACTCAGCTAGCCTACTAACAGAAAAGGCAACGTCTAATTATATAGTAGATGCCGGATATATTGCAGAACCTATACGGCGTTAATATCCTTTTATCTAATTCGGCGTAGCTTCTCCCTTGTATAGTGTCAATTCCTGGCCCGATAATGGTATAGCTAATAGCTTCAGATATTCTAGATAGTATATTAAGACGAGCTTCTCAAGATATAGATCTAAACAGAGCCAGAGCTTTCCCTTTTATCAATCTCGCATGACACGAGTGTTTAGGAATAACATAAATTAAGGTATTTGGCGTATCTTAAATCGATCTTATAGCTGCTTTAGGATATCCTCCATCTGCTAACAACAGCTCAGGTGTCCTATAATTAGGATATCATCGACATAGAAGAACACAAAGATAGGTTCGGTAGGGTGTATATAGAGATATGGCTTATCTGGTACAGCTTTTAAACCCATGCTTCGCAGAGCAGCGGACATTTCTAAAAACCACAATTTAGGAGATTTCCGTAGTCCATACATTACCTTTCTTAGACGGAGAGAGAATCCAGGTAGTAGGTCTATACCCTTAGGGGGAATGAGGTAGACCTTATTATCAACTAAGGCATTAACAAAGGCGTTAACGGCGTCAATCTAAATAACATCTAGGTCAAAGCCAGCAATAAAAGCGCAAAGCAGACGGAAGGTTCGATAGGCTGCCGTTATAGCTTTAACCTCCTCTTGTAAGACTACTTAAAGGTCTCTACAGACAACTAGACGAGCCTTAAATCTTATAATAAAGCCGTCCAAATCTTCCTTGTACGTAAAGACCTATATAGTAGGAAGTTAATAGACCTTCTCAATTAGTCGTACCTTATCCTAGGTCTGCTTTCCGGTTAAGGCCTTTATCTTAGTATAAGCAGCTGCTTTAAACTCTATAGCGTACTTATAATTAAGCATCTCTTTCCATAACTTTAGTAGCGGCGGAAAGTCGTCTTAATGTCCATACGTCTTTATAGCAGCAGTATAGAAAGCATAAGCCAATGGTGTTGTATCTAAATTAATAATATTACCGTCATTAATTTAAACCGTAAAGGCTCGTTATTGTAGATCCTAATTTAGCATATCTTTCTTCTTTGCCGTAGACCGCTTTTTACGGCCAGAACGTCTCTTACCCCCTAATAATAAGCCTGCTGTTATCTAAAGTTTGGAATAAGGTGTAGAATCTATAAACAGTGGTTCGGTGACTTTAGAAGATAACTAAGTAGTAGATAGTATCTATGGCGTAAATACCGCAGTAGATAGTAATTACTAAGGCGCCAAGGACGCCGATGGTATAGATAGTTCTAGAGTTAGCTCTGGGGTAGGTAGCTAACAAAGTTCTTCTATTAAGATCTAAATGCTTTTTAACGTAGGAGTAACGTTAATATTTACCAAATACGGCAGTCTTATATCCAGTTCTTTGTTAAAGTTCTCTATCTAGTCCTTACTGCCATCTTAAAGATTATCTAGTAGGTCCTAGACTTGTTAAAAACGGTCCTTTTAAGCCTATAAGATAATAAGGTATTCTAGTATTATAGGAGATTAATATCTCTTTAACTTATTAATTTGTACATCACGAGATCGGATAATGCAGTTAGTGGTTAGTATCTATATCCTATAGATATTTAACGCTTCTATACCAATAAGATAACCTATTTGGGCTTATAGCTTAAACTTTACCTTCCTAGGAATACCGTGTTTAATAAGCACGTAGGTTAAAGATCCAGCTATACAAAGTCCTACTAGCTATGGCTTCCGTTTATATAGCATCTTAAATGAGGTCTTCTAGTCGATAGACTTAATAGGAGTTTAATTAAGTAGGAACACTACTAAAAGCACAAACTCGGGCCATAGATCTATGGATAACTTTACTTTAATAACCGCAGTCTTTACTTATTTGGAAATAGCTCTCCCTAACCTCTCCACAGGTCCATTTTAAGCTGGGGTATATAGCGTCAATTACTTAATAATACCTCCGTCAAGCTAAATAAGGTTCTTTACCCTAGCGCCTACACCTTACCCCTTATCTATATGCCAAATGCGGATACCTTAAGCATCAAATTTCTTCGCAAATGCTATTATTAATTTAAAGAGTGGGAGCAGTATCTCTTACTCGTGGTTCTTAATAGGAAAAGCACGATGGTACTTTATATAGTTATACTAAAAGTAAGCTACACACGTGTCTCTATTAAACCCATCCTCTTCCATAATAACATTAAAGTATACACGTTCGAAAGGGTAGGTTCCCTTTACTAATAATCTACAAGATATCTACTGGGTCATCTTTCTAAGAACATATAGTTCATAAAGTTATATACCATACGGAGTTCTTCCTCTGTCCGTCTTAACCACTTTAACCCCGTCTGCCGCAGTTAGTAGATAATCCACTAACTCCATATTATAGTGTAGTAAGCATTAATGCTATACTTTATTATATACTGAGGTCTTAAAGAATCTAGTAGAGGTAGCGTAGGCGGTAGGAGTAGGTGGTAAGGTAGTAATAGCATTAATAAGGTAGAGACCTCTGTATTCCATAAGGTTACCAAATAGGCTTCTATTATCTTTATAGCGTAGATAGTTTGTAAATTGGTTAATAATTACTCCGACCCTATAGAGCTTTGCTATAGATATCAGATTGGTATAAAAATAGGGAGCGTACACTATATTCCTTAATATTAGATACCAAGTTAGGCGTTATTTACCCACCTTAATTGCCAAGTTAATATTACCGTATCCATAGATTTCTGCCCCAGAATCTCCAGCTGTTACTATAGATATGCTTAGCTTAAAATCACAGAAGTATTTAATATTATTACAGAAGTAGGTGTCTGCCATAGTGTTATACCCCTAGGCATTAATCAAAGACAGATCTAGATAATCCTGCGATAATATTAATAATAAAAAGGATGTTATTATAGCAGCCGCTATAGCTCGGGGCCTATCCAGATCCTTAATTTTTTCAGCAGAAGCTAATAGAGACGTCCTTAACCTAGGGCCTTCCCTCTCAATCTACTTGACCCTTTTATTATAATACTGCTTATTTGTTGGGACCTTAAGCCATTCTTAACACTTCCTCAAACACTCGTCATTTGGTACAAAGTTCGGACCTCAAAGGGACTAAAACAGTTGCTTATAATTTTTTAACTTATAGGGTAAACCATAAGCAAAGCACTTTGTCTTAGGCGATTAAGAGGGTACTGGGGTAGTAGACGTCGTAGGATCTACAGCTGGCTGCCCTAAGAGTATAGCATAGGCGTTATGTCCAGTATTCATATGCTTATAGAGGAGGTTAAATTCCTTAATTATCGTTGCCATTTTGAGCTTCTCTAACCTCTTCGCTACCTTTTAAATAAAGGCATAATATAGAGCTGGACAGATCTCCTCACAGTCCTAAACAAAGGCTCGTATAACGCTGCTCTCCGTTACCTCTATCAACCCTTCCTCTAGTTCTTCGCCGTTCTATATAATAGTAATATAAAGCTGAAGCTATAACTCCAGTGTCTAACGTTTAGGCCCTTATTTCCGTTTCTTAAGATCGTCCAATACCATTTGCTACAACGTAGCTTAAGATAGCTTTGCTACCTTCTTTAGCTGTCTTAGAACCGAATGTGGTATAGTAAGATTCTTAAGATACCTAAAGAAGTTAGTGCCCACAGTAGCATACAAGAGTGCTGTAAACGTATAGAGCTTTTCTTCCCGTTTTAGGTAATCTTGTTATTAGAGCTTATAGAGCTTAAAGAGCATTCTCTATATCTCTAGAGATTGCTAAGTTTGTTGTCCTTGTTAACTTAATAACCCAGGTATAGCTGTTCCAGTAAATACTAGAGTTGCTGCTAGATCTACAGGAGCTGCAAGATCCACTACTGGTGTTACAGAAGCTGCTGCTGCTGCTGTAGGTGCTGTAGGAGCTGCTGCTATCAAAGGTATAGCTAGCTCATTATTTTCTTTAATTTCGTTCTTTTTTTATTTTTTATTTTTTTTATATCCGTTGTATTATACTATGTACAATACTGCGCATGCAGCCTCTAGGCTATGGCGCTATAGTTCTATATACATAAATCCTTTCTAGGCAGCTTAACATGTACTAGTAGCTAAGTGGACACTCTGGCCCGTTTTTAAAGTGCTAGGGGAGCTCTAGCGCTATTAGTGTTTTTCGTTCTGGTATTTTGCTTACTATGGTCCAGTTTATACCAAGAAAATCGCACTAAGGAAATCCTGGCTCTTTTATCTATTTCTGCCGTATTCTGCCGTTCCTAGAGTAGAAAAAGCGCTCTAAAAGATAGATTTTTGTTTTCTATAGTTTTGCATATAAGAATAAGAGGAACAACATAGCTTACTAGCTTAGAAGTAGCTACCAATTACCCCTATATAACTGTTTATTCTGTACCCTATCTCTCCTCCTTGCTAAAGACAAGGGTAGGGAATTAGTAATTAGTAGGTACTCTCCCCAAAAGTAACCTACTAATGGTATTTTATAAGGGCGAACCTCGTTACGTAAACCTACTCCCATAGGAAAATTTTCATGAGGTTGTCTGTATAGGGTATAAATACCAATTCGCCCATATACCTTATATTTTACGTGCTAAGGGAACACGGGCCGGCCCCTTTCCCCCTACTATAGTTACCCTAGCGCATCTGCGGTATGCCTAGTATAGTAGTTATCTGTAACGCGTTAGCCTGATAGCCTACAGTACGTCTGCGGTATTGGTGGTAGGTCTGCGGTAATGGTGGTAGGTCTGCGGTAATAGTGGTAGGTTTACGGTAACGGTAGTACTGCGGCAGCGGCGGTACGTCTGCGGTAATAGTAGTAGGTTTGCGGTAATAGTGGTAGTAGTTGTTATCTGCGTCTGCGGCTTGTCTGCGGTGCGCCTGTGGTGCGACCGTGCGCCTATTATGGTAGAGGTCATCTACAGCGCGACGGCTGTAGACTGGTCGTAGTGGCAGGTAGTTATATATTAGTTAATAATACAGTAGAGTTCCATATGCCTACTTATCCAGGCCTCTACCCCAGTTTTCTAGTGCTTTGTCCTAAACTACAAGCAGTTAGCTGCCACCACCAATCATATGGGGATTCTCACCAGTTCTTGCAGATATCTTATAATAGGGTTAACCCAAGTACTAGTCCGCCCCCCAGCAGTCCGTATAAGAGTTTCCTCCTAGAGTTGGTACGCTTTCGCACGGCTTAGGAGCCTTCCATAGCCTCTAGTTTCACGCCTCTCTTCATTATTTCCGCCGGCACGGGCATAAGCTGCCATTTGCAGGGGTCGTAACTCCCATCTTACGTACCTACTGGCGTAATCCTACGAGGGCGTCGTGGCTGCATCCTATAATGTAGATAGGTACACCTTCTATAGTTAAGGCCCAGCCAAAACCTCTCCCGCCTGAGTAACTCCTGTTTGCTTCTTAAGCGTACCTTACTAGCGTACTGCCCTAGCGAGCAGTCCTATCTATTGGTACACTAACACGCGCATCCGTTCTCTCGAGCCACGTAGTAGTCTCTCCGGCTAGGACGTAATCCTGCCTGCCTACTAGGTGCACTAGGGGTCAGAGCCTAGCTAAGGGGTAAGGTCCCTAGAGCTAGCAGTAGCTACTACGCATTACGCCCCGCGAGAGACTACTAGTAGTATAGGGGCGCTACACCCTATACTACTGCTAGTTCCTGTTTTGTGTTGCCTATAAGAGTCTCCTTATAACAGGCTGACCGTGTCTTGTAGAATAGGTTATAGACTAGGTCTTATACCAGGCAACCTACCCTACCCTATTCTACTAACTAAGCTTATGTCCCCCCTTTTTATAAGCTGGCCTATGTCTCTAACTGTTGAGTCCTTGTACGACTGGCCTGTGTTTCCTTAGAGCCTCCCCTATATGTGTATACGCAGGTTGCGTGTACTACGCCTATTAAGACCCTCCTGTGAGTCACCTATAGGTCGACCGTAGGTTGAACGCTATGGGGCCGTCGAAGCTGGCCTATGTTTCCGCTGCCTAGAGCTTTACCCGTGTTTCCACCTTGTTAAGCCGTCTGGTCGCCGTCGCGTCGCTGTCGCGTTGCTGTCGTCGTCTAGGTCACGCGTACCACGCCTATTAAGACCCTCTTCTAAGTCACCTAGATGTACCGGATACTAGATAGGCCCTCGTAGAGGGGCCTTAACAAGTTCTCTAGGCAGGGCCTTAACAAGTTCTTCGCGGTGGCCTTAGGGCCTTAACAAGTTTCGTACAAAGTATCTGCGACACGTTAACCTTAACAAGTTCTTATAAAAAGAGGTTCCCTACGCCCTCGCCGCGTTCCCTTTGCAATCTCAGAACTAGTACAAGCCCAAGGGTGTCCTGTCGTACGCCTAGGACGCGTCCACGTCGACTGGCTGGATAAGGCCAGTTTCGGGCCTGGCTGCGAGCCAGGTAGTCGTACGTCGGGTGGTTTTCGTATCCCAGTTTCCCTTGATAGGCCTCCCTAGATGGTAGAACTAGAGCTCCAAGCGGAGGCAGTAGGGCTCCTGGTGTTGTTGAGGGCGATGCTCCGAATACGCGTCGCAGGCTCAACACCACAGAGCCGCATCACCAGCGCGCTGCACGCGCTGCGGCGGCTCTCTACCATCGCCTCTGCACTTGGCCATCGTAAGGAACTGGTTCCTGATGATGTTTCCACCCGCGGCGACGTGGACGCGTGCAGTAGGGCTTCGCGGGCCTTACCCATCTTTTAAGGGTGGGAGATCCGTAATAAAGTCTATAGCGTAATATTGCTATAGTTTACTAGCGGGGGGAACTAATTTAAGTAAACCCTATACTTATACCTTTAGATTTTATATACTTAATACTTCTTATAGTGGCTAATATACTCCTTTGCTTCCTACTTAAGCTTTAGCTAGTAGTATTTATGTTAAAGTAATTTTACTATTTTAACTTAACTATAGTGGCCACCTAGAGGGTTATTGTAATTCCTTATAAGGATCTTCTATTATAGATTTGCTTCTTATAGCACCTAAACCTTACTATATTTATATAGTAGGCCCATTAGGTCTAGTTCCTAATAGTAATACTTAGTAGCTTTCTTTCCATCACGTTTTTAGTCTACTTTTATATTAAAGATGGCATAGGAGGCGTCCCTCTATTGCACCTTATAGATAAGATCTATTAACCTTTTAGATAGTTCCTAGGTAAAAGCTGTTTTGCCTTATACTGCTCTAAGTATAAGACTAGATGGTACTATAGATTTTATAACTTCTTAGTATATATATATTAGAAAGGCCGCTATAAGGTTAAAGTCCTTTAGTTATTATAGGGCTCTAAGTTCTAATTACTCTTTAGCTTCGCTATTGGTTTAAGGGGATAGCTTAGTAATTAGTTGTGTATTACTAGGTTCTGAACTTATATTAGGGACGTCCTATTTAGGTATATTTAGACCCTTATTAGTTATAGACCAGGTACTAGCTAGAATATTAGTAGAAGCTAATAGGGTTTATACCGCCTAAGACTTAGTATATAGAGCTATAGATACTTAAGTATCCTATACCTAGAGCTTGTTCTATAGTATAGGGAGTAAGATATCTATTATCTATTTTCCTTCTCCTATTTTAAAGCCTTTAGTATAGCCTAGCCATTATAATAGTCTATTAGTAGGGCTATTTTCCCCTAGCTTATATTTAATCTTAAAGTTAAATTACGTAAGCTCCGTTGCCTATCTAGCTTATTAAAGTATAAGCTCCTTTATAGTTATAAAGTAGCGTAAATTATAATAATCTAAGAGTATATAAGTGGTATAGCTTGCGTGCTTAAGGTAGTGTCGCTACTATTTAAAGTAGTTAACTATGGCTAGCAGTTCCTTATTATAGGTATAATACCTAACTTTAGGTCCTTAGAATTTTCTGCCGTAAAATACTACTAGTTTTTAGTAGAGCTAGGTAGCGTCTAGATGCCTATTAGGTTATAGTAGGATACTAATAAGGGCAAAATTTAATATTTTAGTGACTATTATTAGTAGCTAATTTAGGTTAAAATGCTATAATAGTAAAGCTTCTATAAACTTTATATGTAGTTTTTAAAAGGCTTCCTAGACCTTTCTAGGCTATATCTATAATTTATACTATTTAGTTAGTCCCTTTTTAGTTTTCTTCCTTCCTACCTTTAAGCTTTTTACTTCTTAGGCTAGATCTTAGGAAGCTTTAGTAATATAATTAGATAGGTATTAGGCGATATCTAAGTAGTTATAGATAAAGCGCCTATAGAAATTGGTAAAGCTTAGGAATACTTAAATATCCTAGTAGCTCTTTAGCTCTAGCTACTTTTAGGTTGTTTATATTTATACTAGGTCTATAACTATACCTATAGGTGTTATAATATAACCTAGGAAGTTGACCTGCTTAGTATTAAAGATATACTTTAACGCCTTGGCATAGAGGCCCTAATTATCTAAGCGTTCCAGCACTTTGCGGATGTGTTGCTTATGCTAATTCTTATTTTCTAAGTAGATTAGAATGTTATCTAAATAGATAATATATATATGGTTAACTAGTCCCCCTAAAGCTCTGTAAATATATAATTGAAATATTATAGGCACATTGGCTAGCCTAAAGGGTATTACTAGATACTTAAAGTGGCTATATTAGGTTTTAAAAGCGGTCTTCTACTTATCCCCTTCTTTAATATAGAGCCTATAATAGGCGTCTTATAGATTTAGCTTTATAAAGATTTTTACCCTAGATAGTTAATTTAGTATTTTACTAACTAGTAGTAGTGGGTAATGGTTCTTAATTATAATCTTATTAAGACCGCGATAGTTTATATATAGCCTTATAGTTCTATCCGGTTTTAAAATAATAAGGATTAGTATATGTTAGATAATTCAGATAGAGCTGCTCATTAATAAAATAGGTTAATTGATTAATAATCTTGACTTAATCGTTAATTAATGTCTAATATCTTGGGGCCCTAGGGCTGCGAGCTATAAAGAGATTTTATAGTGTATATAACCCATATATATGACCCACGTCTTTAGAGAATACAAATTATCTAATACACCCCCTTAGCTTTAAGCTCTTTAAGGTTAAAGCTAGCCACCTTCTCGTGTCTGTTAATAAGTTAATTGAACCATAATCTTATCTAAATCCATCCGTCTTGCTCTAATACTATCCCTTAGGTCTTCTAGTTACTTCTCCTTATCCAGCTGCTCTTTAATATTCACTATCCCAATTATATTAACAAAGCTTTAAAACCTCTACTTAGGCAGGGCCTTTATAAGTCCATTAGCAATCATCTCCTTTATCACTATCTATTAAAATTATACTTATCTCATTGCGTATTCCTAACGTAGCTAGTGTTAATAGATATTAACGTATTGGAGCTTTGTGATTAGCTTTGCCGTGTCTTTTATAATTAGTTAGAGCGTCTATATATTGTCGCATTTAATAATTAAAGGCTTGTTTAGGCGTAACGTTATTGCTTTAAACAGCCTACTAATAAAGATAGCTTCCGTTGCTGTCTGTAATAGGGCCAATAACTTGGCTTCTGTGCTTAATGTTGTAACCATACCCTACTTATTTACTCTTTAGGTGATTAGCCCCCTAAATAGCTTTATAATATATCTTTGCGAGCTCTTTCTATTGACGGAGTTGTCCGTAAATAATGCGTTGCTGGCATAGATAAATAATTGCGCTTTACTTCTACCGTCTCTATTATCTTGTCCTTTATCGCGTATTCCTTTATCTCTCTCTACCGTTTATTTCTTTCTTATCTCCTCTATAGCAGATTACTCTACTCCTTGTACCATATAGGTACTGGATAACTCTATCTGCCGCTTGATAGTGCTCTTGGTTTAGGTTCTAATTGAACCTTGCCAGCTATAATACTATAAAAGCAATATCTGGACGCGTTATAGTAGCTGCATAGAGTACTAAACCCAATTTTCTCTAATATAGCATTGTAGAAGCTGGTAGGGATATTGGATGGACTAATAGGTCTATATTAAGGGATGGACGCGTAAAATGGATTAATTGGTAATTAGTAGGGAGGAGTTCCGATTCTGCTATAGGAGTGTTTAGAAGACGCCCTTTAAGATCTATCTTATACTAGTTAGCTATCTTCTTAATATAGGCTTCCTGGGATAGCTATAGGCGCCTCTAGCTATAATTGCGTAGTATATGGATTCCTAGGAACCATTTTAGCTCGCTAAGGGTACTTATCTAGTATTCCTTGCTCAGCTCCTTAATTGCTTCTTAAGCTTTTTTCTTATCTGTCTTTTAGTAGTAGAAGACAATATCATTAACGTAGAAGAAGACGACTATTCTACCTTTTAGCATAATATACGGCTCCTAGGGTACCTCTTTAAAACCCAATTCTATTAACGAGCTTGTAAGATTCTTCTGCCATAATAGTAGTAATCGCTATAGTCTGTAAAGGGCTTTTCTTAAGTGCAGTACCTTATCTGTCTTTCCTTTATTAAACCCTAGTAGTAGCTTTATATAGACAACCTTATTAAAATCGCAATGGATAAACGCGTTAACTATATCTATCTATATCATCTCCAGGTTAAATTTTACAGTAATCGCCATAAGGGTTTGGAAGGTTATGCTAGCTAATATAGTAGCTCTTATAGGTAGGTCTCCTAGGGCCTATTAATTTCCGCATACTACTAATCGTGTTTTATATTTCTGGAGGAATCTATACTTATCCGTCTTATAGATGAACACCTATATTAAGCTAAGAACCTGCTGTCCCTTTACATACTTCTTATCTATTTCTTAAAATAACCTTATTTAATAATAAGATTGGAGATAAGCTTATTAAGCCTCTTAGAACTAATCTTAAAGAGGATACGTATTAAGGTCGCAAATTAACTAAAGTGGCAGAGGTAGGTTCTTCCTATATAATCTAACATTGCGTATTCTGCCTAATTTCAGCTTACTATCATTAAGTTAACTATTAAGGTTAAACTTCCTTCCTGCTAAGAAGGCGCCGTAATAGGCTAGTATAATCCTTTTAGTAACAAAGTCTTTAAACCTATTATCGCAAGCTTTTTTAAATAAGTCTTTAACAGAGTTATTAAACACCCCCTAAATATAAAACCCGTCTCCTACTTAGCTAATAATATCCTAATTAGTACCTTATATATCTAACTTTATAGGATACTCAACATAAAAGGTATATAGAGATTCTTTATCTTCTTCTATTAGAGGTGGCGTATAATATATATCTTTAAGAGCTCTTACAAGCTTAAGATCTGCTAATTTATTAAAGGTTTAAACTGGCTTATTAACGTCATTATCTTCCTCTTAAATTAACGGTTTAAATACTTCTTTATTGTCTTTTAGAAGGACCTTATTTTTAGTTAGGGTATTAGGGAGTTAAATCTTCTTAATCAGCGTGTCTAACTTAGTGTATAGGTCCTTTAAGATGTCCGTTTACTTACCATCGAAGAACGTCTTTTTATTAAAGATAACGTCCCTAGTAGAGATGATAATACCTTTATATGGAATCCAGATCCTGTAGATATTGGTAGAGTTATAGCCAACAAGGTAGCCGATATGGGCTTACAGATCTAGCTTGCTTAGCCTTTTCTTCTTTAGCTAGGCGTCCGGCGTTATCGCGTACGCCCTACAGCCATAGGCTTTTAGGTGCGCTAGTTACGGCTTTCTTAACCCATTAGCTAGGAAGGTATAGAACCTCTTATATAGCGATTTCCAACCGTTGCTTTTTAGTAGCGTTCAATCTTAAAGGTAGACTGCGCAGTTAACTATCTCATTCTATACGTCGTGTGGTATATTGGCAGCAATTCTTATTACTTGTGCTCTCTTAATAATTACACCCCCTAAGCGTTTGGTGGTACTATTCTAAGCTTAGGTATAAGGCGCCAAAGGCTTAAATATAATCCCTTAAGTCTATAGCTATTTAAGGGTTCTCCTTCTCCCTAGCTCGTTATCTAATCTAATAGTGTTAACCTTAAGGTTATCCCTTAGACGAATCTATTGGATGAAATCTTTAAGCACTTATAGTGTCTCCTTCTCTTCGCCATACGTTATCATAAAATACAGGAAGGTTCTTTCTAAGAAGGTATTGTGGATAAACATAACTCATATAAATCTAGCATGCGCTTCCTTAAGGTTAGTCTAGTTAATATAGAGGTTAAGATAAGGTTTATTAATATTCCGTTTTAAGAACCTTCTTAAGACCTAACGCTTAATTTTAGCAAGACTGCAATGTTAACATTCCATTGTCTTTAGGCCTTAAAGCTTAACTCCTAAGGCATTAAGACCTAGATAATAAAGGCTTATAGGTCCTGGATAACCTAGACGCAGGTGCCATAGATACGCATTACCTTTTAAGTCTGGACAAGCGTCTCTTAATGATGCTCTGCGCTTCCATTGGCGGCGTAGTAGTTGGCTTATATTGAACGCTGATAGACTTCCTAGTCGGACATATTTAATAGTCTGTTATCTATAACGTTCTCCCATTTAATATAGGATCGTGTCATCCTTCTAAACTAGAAAATTGTTATCTCCTTTATTGTCCTAGTAGAACCCTTATTTTTAAAGCAGATGGAACGATACTAGATTCGTATTGAAGTCCGTATAAAAGGCAACGTCCTTAAGACGTAGGGATCCCTTGCTCTTGTCTGGTTTTGTGACTTAGATAGTAATATTGCCATAGCCTAGTATAGGCACCTCTAAGCTGCCGGCGATAATATATTTATATCTTAGAGCTTTTTTAAAGTTATAGAAACAAGAGAGGTTATTAAAGATGTGGAGAGTGGTTCCTAAGTTAAGAATAGTTAATAGCTTTAGTGGATGGAGTTGACCTATGTAATACAATTCCAGGAATATTACATTAGCTTCTCCCTTAATTTTAACTATCTCCTTACTTTTATTTTATCGTTATTAAGCTTCATCTTCTAATTACTTAAGTCGTTCCACTTAGGCAGCTAAATCCTTATTATACTCTACCTTTTTACACACCTTTTTCATACATATACCCTTAGTATTAAATCCTTTAGGCCTCTTATACTTAAATAGATACCAACAGTTAGGAAGGGTATATCCCCTTATATTATATACTAGGCATTTTAGGATCTTTGACTTCTTATTTATCTCTGCCCTTTTTTAACTATAAGATAAACTATTCCCTCTTCCCTTTTAGACTTTAGTAGTAGTAGAGATACCCTCTTTAGGCTCTCCTACAAAGTCTACGTTAAATACACTCCCTTTAGTAGTTAAGGATAGTATAACTTTTAAGAGGTTTGCGAATGCTTCCTATAGCTCCATTACTACTTTATAGTATTTTGATAAGTAAGCCTTTTTAGTATTATTTGCCTGCTTGGTGTATATAACAAAATAGGTTTTGCTTATAGGTCGTATTGCATTTACAAGGTCTATTAGCCAGATCCCATTGGTTATCTATAGAAGATTATACTTCTCTACCATTTTTATCGCATACTCCCATTAGTTAAGCCACTGGGTAACCTTTGCCTACTTAAGTCCCTTAAGTAATTCTATATACTGCAGCTGTACCTTCCTCATCATAAAGTTCTTTAAGGGCTTAGTGTCTTCTTTTAACCGAATTAACCATTCCTTAACTATAAGGGAAGGGTTAAGCAGTAGCTTCTTCTAAATTGATACTATAGACATAATCTGGGTGCAGATCTGTTAAAGATAATCTTCCTGTCTTAGGAAATACTTTATATCTTAGTTATAGTATCGTCTGCTATTCTTATACGTTTTCTATTAATTTGTCGAGAGCTATATATATAAGGTTGCATTCTTATTAAAATCTATAACCTTTAGATAAGGTGGTTTTTTAAGTAGACCTTCTTAAAGTGCTTCTGTGTCTAGGTTAACATAGGCCCAAATTTGCTAATCCACAAAGGCTCGGAGTTGCTATAACTATTGCTCCTAGTCTTCTAGCTTATTAAGGATAATTGTCGTTAACAAGCTTAATATTAGTAGAGTCATTTAACTGATAGGCAAAGGAGGGGTTAAGATAGTATTTTGTTGTTAGGATCGTCCTATTGTCAGGATCATCCTTATTGTTAGATTAAGGTGGAATCTTATAGAATCTCGTGAAATATCGTCAAAGACTCATCTTGTGACAATTGAGGTAGGATTTCTGTCAGAGTCTGTGTCTTAACGATAAGGTGTTAAAATCTGACAATAAGGTAGAATTTCTTCAAATAATTGAATAATAGCTAAATAGCTTCTTAAGTTAGCGGACCGGGCTTATAACTGTCAGATAATTCAGATAGAGCTACTCATTGATAAAATGGGTTAATTGATTAATAATCTTGACTTGATTGTTAATTAATGTCTAATATCTTGAGGCCCTAGGGCTGCGAGCTATAAAGAGATTTTACAGTGCACGTAACCCGTACACATAACCCACGCCTTTAGAGAATACAAATTATCTAACAGTATGCCTGCTAGCGACTTACTAGGCTATATCTATCTCTTTTTTAGCAAGCTATTAAGGTATTCCTATAGGATCTTAAGCTCTTTATAAGAGAGGTTATAGATAGAAAGGTTTAGTAGTTATTTGCCTTCTTCTAAATTAATTATATAATTATATTCTAAGTTCTGCTAAAGGACTTTTGCTTACCTACCTAAAAATACCCTAAATAAGTTCCTTAGGCCTAATGGAATATTTAATAGGTTAGGGTCACGCTTATTCTCTATATTATTATTAGAGAGGTCTTAGAGCTCCCTTAAGATACTCTTAGGCAGTATCACGTGCTATAGTAGCTATTTATATATAGTTGCTACTATATATCAAATAGTTTTATATAGTAGCTAGTGGAGGGTTAGAAACTCTTTAATATAGCATTTAAGGTATTATAGCATACTCTCTGCGTATTGCTTAAGTTAGAGTAGCCTATAGCGGTAGAAGTATCTTATAAAATCTTTAAGATCGCCGCCTTCTTATAATGTCTCTGTAACCTATTTAGTAGTTCTTTATAGAGTATCCGTTATAAAAGGGTTATCGCTTATACTAGGCGTTATACCTATCTTGCTATAAAACAAGTATTAAATTTAATACTCCTTTAAGTATAGAGTGTATACTATTTCTCTTAGAGCTATATCTTCTAGGATATCTTTTAAGCTTATTAGTGAAATATACCCTTTTAATTATTTATTGTTCCACTATTTAAAGGCTTCTATTTTAAAGTATATCTTAAAATCTACTTCTATAAGCTAAGAATATCTAAGAATAAGGTTATAGCCTATAAATTTAGCCGCCTAGAAGGGTTGCGGGCTAACTACCTTAGTATAGTTATATATGTTGGCCACTAATATTATAAGCTTATAGGCACTATATAGTTTAATCTAATACTTATCTAGGAACCTTATAATAGGTTTCTACTACCTTAGTAATAGGATAAGCTTATGCTCTTTTACCAAATTATATTATATAAGATTAATTTTAGCGCTACTGTTATAAAGTGCTTAGAACTAACGTACCTCGCCTATAGGGAGTACTATTTCCAGCTTAATAGAAATATAAAGAGTCTCTCCTTCTATATTTTGCCCTAGTTATATCTAGGAAAGGTTTATAGCTAAGGCTTTTCTTTTTTTAGATTATTAGTGCAGTTATTGCCCTGCTTATTTTTCCAATTAGGTTTACCTCTAAAGAAGTTTTCTCTTAACTTTTTAGAGTGTTCTTATAAGAGTGCTAGATAGGTATTAGGTTGGCCTTAGGAGTCTTTCCTATTGCTTAAGGTCCCTAACTTTAACCCTTTTAGATTTTTCTTTAAGAACGGCTTTTTTAAAGTTTGGGTCTGCTCTATATTACTACTAGAGTGCCCATGCTTTTAATTACTCCTTAGCTTCTTACTAGAAGAGGTCTGGTTTCTTACTATATCCTTAGCGTTTAGAACTGCTTATTTAAAATCTATATATATAATAATCCGTAATAGGGCTCCTACGCACTTAATTTTATTATAAATTACTAGCTTAATTTTAGCCTGGATAAATCTAATTTTCTCCTTCTTATAGATGCTACCGTCCTTATTTCTAAAGGGTTCTGGATTTATTAGTTAAGTATAAGTTTCTATAAAGTTTATAAACTAGCGGAAATTATAGCGGTTAAGCTATATTCTATTCCAGAATAGTTCTACGTAATTTTATTATATAATATATAAATCTTAAGTCTACTTCTTTAGAAAGGTTTACAGCTGCGGCTATATAGTAATTTGCTCTTTATTAAGCTAATTTAGTGCGATCTAGTTTAGGGATTAATCTTTAATCTTGCTGATAATCTAATAGGTACGCTCTTTAGTATTATCTTATATTATTAGCATCTTAAAGAAGTTATTTATTTTATAAACCCAATTATCTAACTATTGGGTATTAGGTCTCTAGTAAAGTTCTAGACTATTAGAGGCCTTAGCTAGTTAGTCTATATCCTTTTTCTATTTACTATATAGATACCTCTCTAAGTTTTCTATACCTCCTTAAGTAGGTAGTAGGTAGCCCTTAGGAGGCCCTTAGCCTTAGCTAGGTTATAAAAGATTTTATCTAGCCTAAATTAAGTTCTACTAGATTTAAACCTACCCCTAGAAGTTTCTAATATATTTATTAGTAACTCCTTCTTATATAGCTTCTAAGAGCCTTATAGCAGCTTCCCAATATCCTCTTTAAAGAAAATTAGTATAGGGCTCTTAACTTTCTAACCTTAGGCCTAGGGAAGCTCCAGCTATCCCTTACATTGTCACTTACGTCCTATAAATTATGGCCCATACGCACTAATTAATAAGCTGCATTCTTAGGCAGTTAATCGTTCTGCCGCATCACTAAAGTTTTAAGCTACCTACGCCCGCGCCCGCGCCCGCGCCCAGTAAAACCTAAATTAACATCTCTGCTTTGTATCTAAGAACCTAAAATTATAGAGCGTCACAGCAGTCGGCCAATTAACTCTATAACTAGCTCTATAATTACCAATCGCGTCGACAGATCTACTTATAGAGAGCCCTTAGCATTTAAGCGAAATACTGGCTATACTATAGGCTCGTACTTTAATGTTCTTAATCGCACGGGCCACATTTTATATTATATCGATAATGTAAGGGATAAAGGTAGTATTAGTACTAGTAGCTAATACGGGTTTCCCTATAAGGCTTAAGTCTTAAGTTAGTAGTTAGATTAGATTACCTAAAGGGGTAGGCCTGCTTGGCTTATAAGTAGTCTATATACTACTACTATACTAATTATAGGCTGGTAGCCCCCTAGGAGGGTTCTAGTTAGGTCCCTAATTAGGCGTATTAATATATTTCTTTAGCATTTCTAATTTAGGGGAAGATTTTAGGGTTATCTTTAGCGCTTAATCTTCTAATTAGCTTAAGTAGGGCTAAAGGGGTTTTAGCTACTTTCTAGTAGTATTATAACTATTATAGAGGGTGTTTATGTTTTCCTTAGCGTTGCTAGTGACTGTAGGTATATAAGAGTCTTTAAGCTCTTGGTGTATCTAGGTGTTAAAGCTTATTTAGCTATCTTACCTAGAGGTTTATATTATCGCAATCTCTTATAATTAGAGGGACCTTCCTACCTTAGCGCGACGGTTTTCTATAAGGTATATATTGAGTTTCTATTTAGGTCGTTATAAGATTTTAAGGGAGGATAATAGATATAAATAAAAGATATAAATAAACAATCTAGTCCTTAAAGCCAGCTACCCTTTCAAATAGAGTAGGAAGGATTTAAATATAAGGGGACTTTGTAGATAGGGGGCTATAAGGACATAATTATAGAACAGGATAGATTAGTAAGAGAGACAAATCCTTAAGGAGGTAAGGCCTTAGGGATTGTAGAGACTATATACTATAGGTATATACCTCTGGCACGTAACCAGCAACTATCTAAGGGGCGTTTAGAGGTTGTCCTAAGGGCAACCTAAGGAGTCCGCAATAATATCCCTTATAACTATAGCCTTAGTAATAGTAAGTGCTAAGCATACTACTAATCTTTAATATACTAAAAAAGCTCTATAATCTATTTAGTAGCAAGAGGAACTATATCTAGATAACTAAATTAAAGATCTAAAGGACTCCTACTATACCCTTAAAAGTTATTTTATAGATAATCTTACCGTTTAAATTAAAGCTCTATAAGTATGGCTCTATTATAAGGCCGGCGGAGCTGGCATTCCACCTATAGATCTTGGTAAGTATTATAATGTCGTTAAGCCTACCTATAGGTATAACTTAATTTAGGTAATTAAGGACTCTAATGATCCTATATACGCAATTCTACTATAGTAAGAGTTTAAGTAATAGGTGTTATAGAATCTAAAGGAGCGCTAAAAGGAACTATAGCTATAGAGCCTTCTACTTGAGTTAAGCTCTTATTATAATATATTAGATTAGTATAAGAAGACTTAATAGCAAGCCGTTTATTCTTGTAAATTAATAAAGAAGTACGGTATATAGTACTAGATTACTAGATTTAATATAGGCAACTTAGTTCTTTTTATTATTCCTAAAAGCCTTTAAAAGGCTGTAGAGATTTCTTATATACCTAGCTATATATATAAGATCTAAAATCGTGGCTACTATAAGGTTCGTACTTAATACGGAGTTATTAAAGAATCTTTTCTTAGCAGTAAGCTAATTAAACTAAGAGAGACTTATAATGCTTAGATTCCTATAAGTATTAGTAATATTATACCGCTTTCCGTAATAGTAAAAGCTTATTTAGCTACTTCGTAACTTATTAGTTATGGGTGTAAGTAATAGTATAATAATTAGCAATATAGCTGTTAAAGAGTAAATATAAAGCGTTCTTTCTACTGCTATAGAGGGAGAGCTTATATAAATTAACTAACTAATAACTTTAGTAAACTACCTTTAAGAGCTATGAGCTATAGGAGACTTACTAGTTCTTAAGTAACCTCTTAGTTAAAGCGCCCTTAGTAAAAAATAAAGCCTTAAAGCTCTATATAACCTTAATTAGTAATAAAAAATAAGAAAGGTAATTAATTAAGCCCGCTATAATAGCGGCGAAAGTTAGAGAGAAGGATAATAAAGTGGGTAAGACTAGCGCAGATAGGAGAAATCTAAATCATAACTACACTAAACCTAATTAGGTAATTAGTCTATAGTTAGCAGAACGTTAGTAAGCTTAGCTTTTAATAGATCTTAGTAAGTTTAAAGCTTTACGTAATTTATAAATTATAGTATTAGGGAATGTAATTAACTACTCCCTACTTAATTAGTTCTGCTGCTTATAGACTACACCTATAACGTAGAAAGGCCTTTAAATATACTTATAAATTACAGCATAATCTAGTTTAGATAGAATTTAATAGTGTTATAGTGGTTTAGGGAGATAGTAAAATTTAATCTCTAGAGCCTTATGAAATCTTATTAGAAAATCACGATTATATATATAATTATACTCTACTAGATAACTAGTTATAATATTAAAGATATATTATTACTTGTTCTACGCCTAAAATTAATAAGATTATATTTTAATCCTTATTTATAACCATTAACGACACCATACTTCTTAAATTAACTTATAAAAACGGCTAAAATCTACCAAAAAGCTTTATTAAAAAGCTTTATAGCTTTAAAAGTTTCATTTAATATCTAAATCTGTTCCGGAATAAAGCAGAAATATTTTAAAATAAAGTAATTAATCCGGAATAAAGTAGTTAAAAGCGATATATAATTTGTTTCTTTTTAAGAACGATCTATTTTAAAATAGGGTAAAAATATTCTAGAATAGGCTGTATACTAGTATTAGGCAGAACACTGGTAGTTATCTACTTACTTAGTCCTATTTAGATACTTCTCCTTCTATTTTATAAAGTAATAGATATCGTATCTAATAGAGTTATTATCTCTATTATTAATCCTTACTCTATAGCTATCTTAGTATCTATCTCCATTATTATATCATTAAGGCCTATATACTTTTAATAAGCCGCCTTTATTGCCTTATCGTCGCTTAGTTTCTTATTTATTCTAAATAGGTATATTAAATCTATATATATCTTTCTTATAATAGAGCCTATCTTATTATTTAACTCTTATATACTATAGAGTTCTTTTAATTTAGGCTCTTATAGCTATTCGCTTACGCCATACGTAGCGTTCTTATAACTTTAATATATACTATTACAACAAAACGTAAAGTATTTAATTAAATACTCCCTTATTCCTTATAGTATACTAATCTCCTCTTACGCGTTTATATTTTAGATGCATTATACCATATTAGTACTCTAACCACTCCTATGCTCTTTAGCGTAATATTTTTATTTTCTATAATTTATATAAACTCCTTTTTTAAACTACTTATTATACTATAAAGTTCGCCTAACGTAGTTGGTAAGCCTATAAACTATATAAGCATTTAGGCTACCCCTAAAAATGGTTCTTTAATATCTTATTAACGGCTTAATAATAAATTATAAAAATTTATAATTAGACTCTTATATATACTTTAAGACCTCTATTAGAGTTTTAGAGTAATTACTTAGGCCGTTATTAATATATTAATATTTGGCTTTTAAATTTAAGCCTAATTATTATATTTTAAGAACCACTTTCTAAATTATTTTAAAACTTTAATAAAGGTCTTAAAGTAAGTATAAAAACCTGTCGGAATGTTAATTACGTGACGTGGTTATAAGACCACGAAGCGAGACTAGCTAATCTGACCTTGGAGCAACCCCTTACTTCTAGATATTAAGAATTGAACAACTACCAACTTTAACACCGCATACGTATCATACAGTGATATTCGTGCCCGTTGATAAAGCGAGTATACCGACACTGATCAGTAGACGTACAGATTAGGAAATATGCAATAAGCTAGAGCTTAAGAACCGTACTAGTAACAGTACACGGATCGCCTAGCCTTGTCTATTTTAGTTGCAGGAGAAAGCTATATTACCCTTAAAGCTTGAGACCACGTATTAGCTTAACTGCTAACGCGTCAAATCGCCTAGAGAATTGTATCTTTACTTAGAGAAGATTACGACCTCCCTTAAGCTTGAGAGAATTTATACTGGCCTTACAGCCAATACAACAGATTGCTGAGAGAATAGCAATCTTGCTAAGAACACTTTACAGGCCCAATGGCTGTAGAGGACGTATATACTAAAGAGAGCTATACCACCTTTAAAGCTTAAGACGAACGTATCAGCTTAACTGCTGACGCGTCAGATCGCCTAGAGGATTGTATCTTTGCTAAGAATTATCTTCAGTCTTTAAAAATTGTAGATCTGTTAAGGGGATACGCACACACCCTTACATTCTCACCTCGACACCCTTACCTTGACACCCTCAACCTTGACCTCGACCACGACCTTGACCTCGACCCCGACCTTAACCTCGACCTTGACCTCACCCTCGACCTCTGTTTAAGCCTTAACCTTTGAACTCTTAGACCAAGGACACTCTATAGGCCCTAGGGCTGTAGAGAACACCTTAAACCTTAAACTTGAACCTTTAGAACCTCTACTCGACCTTAAACTATAATATATAAATATACCTTTTCTACGGCTTTCTACAGCCGTGGAGAACACACACACATATACAAAGACACGACAATATGGAAATTAATTGGAAGGAGAGAATTGCTAAGTATGGCTATAGAATTAATATAGATGAGGCTATAAAGGACGAACTAGTAGAGTTCGTAGAAACGATGATATATAAGACATAAGACTTTACGGACAATGACTTGTGGGCTATCTTTTAAGAGCTGTTTAAGGGGTTTACAGTTAAGAGCTTTAAAAAGATACGCACAGATATTAGATCCCAGCTACGAAGACATTTCCTTAAAAGAGGTGTTTACGTAGGCAGACGCAATAGCAGAGTTACTGTATCTGAGCTGCTATTTAAAGTTGTACAACAAGAAGAGCTGCATTAGTGGATAGATAGGGAGATTGTAGCAACTATTAAGGAGTTAGTAGAACTACTGGCTATAAGAGCACTACGAGACAGGTTAAACCACACTTGTGACGGTCTATTAGGTCAGCCTACAGCTATGGCTGCAATACCACCTAGGTCCGCTGCCCCCGCTGCCCCTACTACTCTACCTGGTGCTCCTTCTGCCTAGCATCTTCACCCTGGTACTGCCAATACTGACCCTACTATGCACCTGCCTATGTATAGTAAAGAGGCAGCGACTATTGCGAAGATCTATATAGACAACCAGAAGGCTTGCCAGGGAGTTCCTGCCTGCAGAACTGCCGTCTTAAACCCTGGAGAAGACTTGTCCTGGTAGTAGTATAACCCTTGGCAACCTACCCAACAGCAGCATACCGTACCGCAATCTACCGTACCGCAACCTACCCTACTGTAGTCTACCGTATCGCAACCTACTGTACTGTAACCTACCGTACCGCAGTCTACCTTACCGCAATATACCCTACCGCAATCTTCCCTACCGTAATCTACCCTACCGCAACCTACCCTACCACTAGCTGCTCCACCAATTCCACCACTAGCTGCTCCGCCAATTCCACCAGCTATTCCAACTGCTGCACTACCAGTTGTCCCGATCGCTGCTCTGCTAGCTACCCTAATTGCTGCCCCCGCTGCCCCCGCTGGTACTCCTACCCTACCTGGTGCTCCTCTTGCCCAGTATCTTTACCCTGGTACTGCCAATACCGACCTAGCTACAACACTGCCTGGAACGCAGATACCTACCCCTATAACACCTTAACCACCCATTGCATTTATACCCCAGCAATCTGCCCAGTAATAGTATAACCCTTAGTAACCTGGCTAACAGTAGTATCCCCTACCACAACCTAAACAAGGCAGAGGTCGCCTATGCAAATACCCTAAACCTACGGCCATGGCGGACACGGCAGATATTTCAGTATACCTGCAAGAGGACGTTCCCTTGCCTTAATTGGGCTGTAGGAGTGGGTTAAATAAACAAACTGTTAGGTATTGCCTGGGTGTACGGTAGGGGGTAGGCATTACCTGGGTGTATAGTAGGGAGTAGGCAATACCCTTGTATAGGAGAAAGAGAGAGACGAACTAATAGGGGAGGAAGGAGACTATAAGCTTAAAGAGCTTATAGGGGGTGGCTAAGGCCTAGCCGAAGGCTACCCTTAGCAGCCCTAAGAGCTCCCAGGATGTAGCTAAGATGGTATTACAGGACTACCCTATAACACCTTATATATACCTACCTGTTTGCACCGCTAAGACACCAGTGTCTGATATCCATAATATCCGACATCCGCAATATCCGCAATATCCGTAATATTCGCAATATTCGACATCCGCAAGATCCGCAATATTCGCAATATCCGCAATTCTCTGCCAAGTTAGCCAAATTCTGCCATACTCTACGGACCCTGAATTCAACCAGCCAATCAGGATTTTCTATCCCCGGGATAGAAAATCGCTATTGGCTCGCTTACTACTAGCGCCTTAGCGGCCCTTGTGATATATCGACCTGCTACCCCTAACAATTCTTCTTCTTCTTCTTTTTCTCTTTCCTTTTCTTCTTTTTCTTAGCTTATTTTTGGCTTATTTTTACTGGATAGCAATTTATAAGCTATTGCGTATTATGGATAGAAG
>Ga0307507_10000853_pt1 | contig 67776 bp, 10 predicted proteins | sample 7_EM_MG_FD_207223 | JGI IMG/M metagenome (GOLD analysis project Ga0307507, IMG submission 207223) | Populus trichocarpa ectomycorrhiza microbial communities from riparian zone in the Pacific Northwest, United States - 7_EM | ecosystem: Host-associated > Plants > Roots > Unclassified | place... | reverse complement strand
GGGGGGTATGGCTCTCCATAGAGGTCCAAGTTAAGCTGGATACGGTATATAGTCGAAAGGTGTAACTTTATAGCTGCCGCGATACATTTGACCGTCCAATCAAATAGAAAAGCTACCAAAATTTAATGGAGCTGCCATTTAGGAATCCTTTTAGGCATAGAAGGCAGATATAAGCGTTGCAAGCGTAGTATGCGTGGTAGTCATACGATTTATATGGTGAGATCACCTAAATTCAATGCTGTATGGGCGGGGCTCGCTTAATTTGATTTTCGCAATACTTTCGCAAAGGGTAGTAACGGGCGGTGAGCTAAACTGACATCTTTGCAGTAGATTGACGCGTTTGACAACGCGTTGTAGTTAAGAAAGTAAACAAGAAAAGGAGCTTTAGGAAATACTGTAATTAAGCACAAAAAATAGAAATCTTTTATACCGTCACCTGCGTCCCCTCCCCTACCTTAGAATTTGACTGTCCCCTAGTTGAACATCCTATACCTACTATGGAGCCTGCTGCGGAGCCTGCTGTTAATGGCTGACCTAGTTAAGCGTCCGTCTCTAAGACCGTTTCCAAGGATTAGAAGATTCATTCTTCTTCCTAGCCTCTGCCGTCTTATCCGCAGGCCGTAATATAATCTGGATGCATTCTCCTGGTTGTATATTCTTCTCCTGCGGTAGAGCTTGCGGCTTAACGGTTGTCCTGGTTGTATAGCTATCTCTAGGGGTCGGGCGAGTCTACGGACGTTGCTAGTTAGGCGTTACTAAATCCATGGGCCGTACTTAATAGTAGTCCTCCCAGTTCATGCGTATTTTGTTACTATTCTTTAGCACTACTCCGTTATGGAAATCAGTAAAATCTGCTCGTCCTATAGGGGCCTATTACCGCGTCTATTCTTCCTTTAGCCTATCTAGGTCTGTTCCCTAGTACGTACAGAGCCAGTCCTTAATACCCTTTAGTCGTCCTTTATTGCCGAGCCATGGAAGTACAGGTCTAGGTTAGTCGTGTATCCCAGCTACTAGTCTTCCTTTATTAGACAGATACACAAATCCTTACTAAATAAGATCCTTTAAGCCTTAATATTTATACTTAGTAAAACAGTAACTTCCTCCGCATCCAAAATAGGTCCGCTGGCCTTGTCCTCGCGTGCCTTGCTGACCCCATGCGTCCTATTGCGGCCGTCCAAAGGCAGTAGAATCTTGCGGATATTAGGGACCTTGCGGATATCAAGAATCCTATGAGTATTAAGAGCCTTGCGGAGGTCGACAGTCTTGCGGAGGTTAGGTACTGTTTTGCCAGTTTTTATATCCTGGTGCTAAGCTGTATCCTTATACTAGGCTTTAAACTGCAGCCTGATTTAATAGCGTTATGTGCTTCTTTGGGTCTAGAAGTCTTCCTTCCCTTTAGCGGTTAAGCTTATTCCTTTACTGCCATAGCTCTTATATAAGCTGGACATTCAGGATATCCTCTTCTGGAAGAACAGCCATTCGCTTAACATTCTCTGCAGCCATTATTCTTGACTCTACGGCCTCCTTTAGTCTTTCAAATATAAGGGTACTAGACTTATCTACTACAGCTTCTATCTTTTCTATTACGTGCCCACAGTATTTAATAAGGAGCCCTCGCATAAACCACCACCCCTTCTCTTACTCAGTAAGGTTTCCTACAGCTACCACTTTAGCTAAGATAGTAGTAAAGTCCTATACATAGTAACGTAATTCGCCTGGCTGTTCCGTAGATTTTTGAATAAAAGCTTCCATAAAGTCTCTTGTCTCCATGCGTCGGTAGTAGTCGTTTGCTTGGTATTCTGCCCTAAGCTTTCTTACAAGCTCTATCTAATTGCCAGCTATAAATTCAGGCAAGCTCTAGATCCACACCCCTATCTAGTAATTACAGTACTCTAGAAGGCCCTAGTGCTTCTCCTTACTTATTACATGATGTCGGGTGTATAGCCGTTTATACTGTTCAATAAACTGCGACACGTTCTGCCCTGCGAAGTAGGGAGTTCCAACAGTTCCTGGGGCTGGTATAGGCTGAACCATAACGCAGACCTTGTCTTAAGCCATTAACTACTGGTTATTAGGTGCATCTAGAGCTTTTTTAGAAGCTTGCAGGTAATCCTTACAGCTTTTATCCTTTGTCTGCTAAGGGTCATCAGTCCTAGGTATTACAGGTAAACGCTACGGTAGGTCTGTTTACATGGCCGTAGTCTTAATAGAGGATGTCCCAGATAACTGTCCTGGCGGGACATTAATAGGTGCATGCTTCAGCTGGTCTACTTATACAGCTATGTTCCTAACGGAAGGCGCCTGCTTCTTAATGCCTAAGGGGAGGTCTTCCTAGGAGAGCACGGAATCTTCATCTTCTACCACTGCCGGGTCTTAATACGTCCATCTATTTTAGCCTGCTATTGTTCTATATAGTAGGTCCTTACAGAGTGCCTCTAGGGCCGCTGCTAACATAATCCAGATAACTCAAAAGAGGACAAAGCTAAGCCAGAATAGGAAGCTTTTAAAGGCAGATTTAATCTCGTGTGCTTGCGGCCTTGCTTGGTATTATCTCTGTTCTTAAAGGGCAGCGCTAGCTTTCTTTGCTGCCAGATATTTTAGATCTCGTTTCCATCTAACTAATTGGCCCTTGGCTTGTTGTCTCTGCATCTTTAATAACGTTCTGGCCATGCTCGTGCGCGCGCGGGTAGCGAGATTTTGACCGCTGGTAGTTATCTAATTAGCTCGCTAGTTCGCTTAACGCTAAATTTTTAAGTATGGGCACCGAACCTAACTCCTGAGACCTTTTAACCTACACCATTTTGCTTCCTATTGCCACTCTTTAGCCTATACATTGAGTCTGGCTGTCTATCTTTTCCGCTGTCTTTCTGTTTAGGGTCTGCTTGGTTCCCCTTGCTATCCGATACTACCTAGTTCTCTAGTTCTCTAGTTCTGCCGTCTCGTCTGTCGGTTCTTCTGCAGTTAGTTATTCTTCTACAGCTAGCGGTTCTTCGGCAGTTGTAGTATATTCCTGCGTGTCTTCTGTGTATATAGCACTAGACTTCTAATCTAAAGAGCTTGCCGTTATCCCCACGTGGAATGCCAAATAATATGTGGTAGGGTACGGTGTCTCTTAGATAGGAAAGTCACGGTACTATCTATCTATTAGTCAGTTAGTCAGTTAGTCAGTCTATCTGTCTCTCTGTCGGTAATAAAGAAAGAAAAGAATGTATTCTGATAGGTTCGTGATAATCAAGAAGGAGGGAAGCCGAAGGCTCTATAAATACAGGAAAATGCCAAGATAGTAGGCGACGTCCAATCTACATCACTACACTATTATTAGCTTTCTAAGGTTTATTAGAATTAGTAGTAGTAACTCTTTAATTAACGTCTAATACGGATCCTACTGGCCCACGCAGACTACTCCGTATAGGGGGGAAAACTTATATATTTACAGGAAGAAAACCCCTGTAGTTAGGGGAGGAAAACCCTATGAGCAGCCTCAGTAGGATAAAAAACCCCGATTTGCTATGTTTGCACATAGCTGCGGCCCTATAGGCCTACAGCACGTCCTCCTTCTTAGATGTTTTAAACTCCTTAGGAACCACTGCTTCCTTCTCTAGCTTATCCAAAGCTAGGGTTCACTATGTCCTTGCTAGGGTTCACTACGTCCTAGCTAGGCCTTGCTAATCAATCGCCGTATATTTGCCTCTTCTATATCTTAACTATTCCCTATATACTATCTCTTATTAACCATTGCTATATACGCCTTCCCCCCCCCCCTAAAGCCATTAAAGGCGTAAGGGGGATTTATCCGTTTTAACTACTGTAATACCAAGCAGCGGGATATATTATATTAGGTATCTTTTATGCCTAGGCCCTAGCTAGGCCCTTTTAAAGGGTCACTACTCTGTTAAAAGAAGACAAGGAAAACCGTAGGTTGCAATCCAGGCTGCTAGCAGTATTACGGCAGTAAAACGGCGAGTGACCGTATGCTCCGCGGGCGATCGCCCTAGGGGTTAAAAGGGGCCGTATATTTGCTCATTCGTTCGTTCATTCGCGCATTTACTCATTTGTCAATGTAAGGTCGTTAATGCTTTTAATTGGGGGTTAGGGGATGTTATCAAGTACTGTCCATCCATGTTGGATTATATAGGTGCCCTGGATAGGAGAACAGTGTAGTAGTCGTCATACTATAGAGGGCCAACAGTGGTGGTTTTTAAGATCTCACTATCCAAAAAAATTTCACCACCGCCCTTAACGCCTATAACCACCACCAGGTCCTGTCCGCACGCTATGCAACGTCTCTGCATTAGCTCTAGGTCTGATCTTCGAAGACCTAGGTTCGTAGCCGTTACTACATACAGGTGCAGAGTCCGATTTCGACGGCCTTTATTAGAATTATATAATTTGGTTTTAATTCTGTGGTTCTTTTAGGGGTGCAGGTTAAGTATAGTCTGGCCTATAAAGTGGGATATTATTAGGGCCTTCTTAGGCATAGTAGTGTAAGTTCTTTCGCTGTCTAAGTATAATGCGTTAACGCGTCATTATAGACAAAGGTCTTCTTTTAGGGTAAGATATTATTAAGGCCTTCCTAGGCAATATAGGGAGAGCTTAGTATAATATAATGGGCTTATATAAATGCTTCTGAATTAAAGCTTATAGATTACTACTATATAAAAATACTAAACTAAGGGAAAAAAGGAGACCAAGACTATTGGTAACTAATAAGATATAAAGGGTCGCTAAGGCGCTAGTAGTAGATAAGCTAATAGTAGGTAAGTAAATAGTAAGAAATAGTAAGAAACAGTACTAGATAATATATAATAATATAACAGGTAGCAGAATATAGCAGAATATAGCAGATAATGCGCCCTAGTACCGTCACACTTTTATAGCCGTATTATTCTCTATATCGCCTCTTCTAGTATAGCTACCCTTTTACTACTTAGTAGCCAAACTACCTACTCCCGTTTTTGTATTCCTATTAATCTATATAAGGAATCCGTATATAACGTGCCTAAAGACTCCTAGCTAGCGCAGTTACTATACTTTACTACCCTTATAATTTAGGACAAAGTGCTAATATAGCACTGTTACTGCTTTAAAGCTATACACTATATACTTGCGGATATTTGTTCTAATACCTAGGCTTCTTTTAGCGGCGTTCCTATTATTTTAGATAGTAATTTTACTTAGATCCTCCCTATTATAAAATGGGGGACCTATACTAATATTATTACGGCCTGCTTATAGCAGTCCTTCTTATAGCCTTCCCTTTATATTCTATTACTATGCTAGAATATACGCGTTTTAGACGGCAAGCTAAATTAGCACTTTACTACCTAGGTCTATAGTCTTTCTTACAACCCTACTCTTACTAGCTATATTTAGTTACCTACTAGTATTGCCTAGTTTACTAGTCTATAGCCTTTTATTAACTTTATTTACCCTCCTACTCTTTTATAGTAGGCGTATACTAATCTCCATATATTCTATAGCTATGCTATCTTAACTATCCGTAATAACACTGTTGCTGTTATTAATAATACTATTCTCTACTCTCTTAATGGCCCTAAGTCTGTTTTCTACTCTATAGATACTATAGAATAGGATAATCTAAATACTAAAAATACTCCCCTCTAGAGCTTTTATAGAGGTTTAACCCTATATACCTTTCTTCTATACAGCTCTACCTTAAGGTTAGCGCTTTAATAATCCTTTTATAGAATCTATATCCTAAAGAAGGCCTCTATAACAATACCCGTATAGTTTTTACCTAGATAGGCCGCCGCTATCTTAAAGCCCATATTTTTAGCAGCACCTTTACTAGCTAGCTATAGGTTATCTTATAGATTATACTATCTTCTATAAAAGGCGAGCTGCTATTTATTATTAATTAATAGTAGTTTCCTATCTATTTATTTTTTATAATAACTATAAATAAGTTATAGGGTTAGTCTTTTAACTTTATAGGTATTAATTTATAGATACCAGTTTTTACACATGGTTAGCTCTATATTGCACTATCTTAGATTACTACTATAAATAGTATTTTAGTACTACTTTTCCTAAATTAAACAAAAATGGACAATATTATATATCCAAAAGTTTTACTTTTATAATAAGGTATATTATTTTATTAAATAACTACTTCTATAACTACTCCATAGGACTAGTAAAACCTCTATAAATACCCTATAGGGTCTAGTAAACCCCCCCTTTTTTTCTTTCCCTCCTCCCTCCTTTATCCCCTCCCCTACTCCTTATCCCTATCCTTTTTTTATTTCTTAACTATATCCACTAAATAGTAAAGCAGCCCTATTGTAACAAAGTCTTAGGAAATACCACGGTGGACTCGCTAATAGGCTAGGTGTGTAGGTAAATAGGAAGTTAATAATATAACAGTAACAAATAATAACTAGTGAAGTGGATGCCCAACAGACCAACTCCAATTATATTCTGAGATTCACTATAAAGAAAAGAACTATCTAGGTAGGGACTATGGGTCCTTAAATACACAACCATACGCCTAAGAAAGTCCTTACTCCATCTGCTCTGTCTACTCTATTTACTCTATTATAGATCTTACAGATTATATAGATTATATAGATTACCTTATATAACCTTAGCTACCATTTCTTATTATATGGTTCCACTAAATCCATCTTGGACCGTGCCCTTATTAACTAACTAGCTTCTTCTAACTCTTCTCTAAGTAGTTATAATATTATACTTAAGGCGTCCATAATACCATCCCCCTCCTCTTTATCTTCGTCCTTAAAGATTCCTAATATCTCTAAGTTGTCTACTAGAGGTGTAATATCTGTTTAATGAATTTAGTTAATATCGTTACTTATTATACCTAAAGCTCCTTCTTCTTCTTCTATAGCTTGCCGGTCTTATACCATTGCTGTAATACTATCTCTTAGTAAAATAATGCTATTTTTATGTTCTCGTTATGCAAAAGAAGGGTTAGTTTATGTTATATTAGCAAGTCCCTTGTCTTGGCAACCTTCTTTCTGCTTAGAGTGCACTAAAGCAAACGTTTAATTATCCTGTGACGTTCGCTTAGTTTCTAATACTAAGTATACATGTCCTATTATTCTTAACAGTCTTTAAATACCCTTATTAATTGCTACTAGGGTCCTAGGTTTAATCTGCTGCTATAAAACTTAATAATAAGCTTTCTATAGCGCTGGCTAAACTTTATTATTCTTATAAAGCTAAGCAAAAGGCTGCCGCTGCTTAACAGCGTGCTCTTAACTCTTATCTAGCTACGTCCGCTTAGTTAATCCATCTTAAGAAGGTGCGTAAAAAGGTGTATTTTAAGGAGTAGAAACTTATAGAACAAGGTCTTCTAGAACTTGGCAATAAAAGAATGGATTCTTTTCCAGTAGAGAGGAAAACAGTTCTAAGTACCTTAGTAGCTGCTCCTTTTGTGTCCCCCTTAGGTAACTTATTCTTTAGTGATCCTTCTTTATTAATACTGCCTAACCTATTTTTTTCTAATACTTCTATACCTTTCTTATAGCGTTTTTTAAATTATTTAGTAGTTCCTAGGTAGTCTCTTTATAGCCTATCCACTTAACTTTATACTATGTTTTATTACTAATATCCTTATAACTAACAATCTTTAAAACTTCCTATTTATCTTCTATACATGTCTGCCTTATAAATTAGTAGCTTAATATTACTATATGCTAGTTCTAATATTACAATATGCTGTATAGGGTAGATTTTTATTTTCTTTGGCGAGTTAAGTCTATATATAACTTCTAAGATCTTTGCTTTAACTATAAATGGTCCTAGTTTAACGTAATCCAACTTCTTACTTAGTTATTAACTTTTAAAATTTTTGTGTAGTAACCATACTTTATCTCCCTCCTTAAGATCTAGTCCCTTAGATCTCTTAGCATTATAGTACCTTTTCATCCTTGTTTATACTAGTTTAGCTATTTCTTTAAGGTATGCATAAAGATTTATTAAGTTTTCTATTCTTTCTTTGGCTGTACTACTTATTTTCTTTACTTATTATGGCGATAATAATATTCTTAGTTTACACCCGTAGTTTACCTTAAAAGGTAATATGCCTATCCCTTCTTATAGTGTTGCATTATATACAAACTATATAACTGGTAATAATAATATCCAATTATTTTATGCATGGTTAATATAATGCCTTAAGTACTGCTCTAATATCTAGTTTAGTCTTTCCGTTTATCTATCTATTTACAGGTAATATGCCATTAACGTTGCCACTTAAACCCCTTATTTGGCTAAAAATACCTCCTAGAATACTACTATAAATCTTAGATCTCTATTTAATATAACTTTTATTAGTGCTCCGTATCTTATAAACACTTCTTTAATATAGATTCTAGCTATATCCTCTACTAAGATTTCTTCTATACACGCTATAAAGTAACCCCACTTAGTTAACTTATCCACTATTATTAGGATCGCGTTATAATCTTATCTAGTAATAGGGTCTCTTAACTTTAGCAACTTTATAATAAAGTCCTATAATATAACCTCCTATGGCCTTTTTAGTACTTTAATAGGTTGTAGCCCTCTATACAGCTTATGTCTTATTAGTTTATTTCTTTAGCAATCTGGGCATTCTTTAGTGGTTTATCTTGCTAACCCCTAAATTCTATTAACAATATACTCTTCTTAAAGCCTTAACACTAAGCCTATAGCTCCGTTGTGTCCTTATATTATTCCCTTATAGAAATCTTTAATAAACTCCCTTACTATTAACTTTGGAATATATATCGTTTCTTAGTTAACATAGTCCTTATATCCTGGATCTTCTTTCTATACCTTCTGGATTCTTTATAACTATTCGCTCTCTAGCGTCTTATAAACTTATTCTAGTCCTTTCACTATAGCTACTAGTTTTAGATAATTATACCTAATTAATCTATCTTTGCCTTTTCTTAACATAGCGCCTAACAGTTTTTTGTTATTCTGTAACTCTACCTTCCTACTAAATATATCTACTCTTGCATTTTCAGTACCCTTAGTATACTAAATTTTAAAATAATACTCTGCAAGCATCTCTGCCTACCTAACTTATCTTTAGTTAAGTTTCTTTGTTATTAGGAACCCTATTAGGTTCTTATCATCCGTTCTAACTATAAATAGTTTTTCTGTTTCTTGCAAGAACGCTCTCCACTCTTTAAGTGCTATAACTATACCCAATAACTCCTTGTTGTAAATGTTATAGTTTAGTTATAGTGGTGTTATCTTTTAACTATAGTACGCTACTAGATGCTATGCGTCCTAGTGCTTTTATAGTAAGTATGCTCCTAGTATAAAGTCTAATACATCTGTTTCTACTACCGTATCTAGCTTTAGCTAGTAGATCTTAAGGATTGGCTCTTGGGTAAATAACTCTTTTAGCTCCTAAAACAGTTTCTTTTACTTATTGCCCTATATCTACAGTTCCTCCTTTTTTATAAGTCTTATAAATAGCTTAATATTCTTTAACCATTGTGTAATAAACCTTCTATAGTAGTTGCAAACCCCTAGAAATAACCTTAACTATATAACGTTCTTTAGTTCTTGCCATCTTACTATAGCTTCTACTTTCTTTAGATCTATGCTAATCTTGCCTAGCCTAATAATAAATCCAATAAAATTAGTCTTCTTGGTAAAGAACTTGCATTTCTTAATTGCTACTAGCATCTTTTCTTTTTATAGTCTCTTTAAGACCCACTTAATATATTCTCTATGCTCTTCCTTACTTATTAAGTAGATAATATTATTATTAAAGTATGCCATAACAAACTTATTAAGGTGTTCTCCTAACACACTATTAATTCTCTTTTAAAACATTGCTGGTGCATTTATAAGCCCAAACTGCATTACTAATGGTTTATATAGTCCTTCCTTTAACTTAAAGGCCGCATTCTATTTATTGCCTTCCTTAATTCTAATTTAATGGTACACCCACCTTAAGTCTATCTTTATAAAGATCTGCGCGTTCCCTATCCTATCTTAGATTTTGCTAATTAAGGGTAAAAGATACCTGTCCTTTCTTATAATGCTATTCAACTATTTATAGTTAATACACATCCTAAGCTTTTTGTTTTTCTTTGGGACAAACAGTACTAGATATCCCACTAATAACTATAATGGTCTAATATACCCTTTTCGTAGGTTTCCTTAGACAAACTCTTTAAGCGCTACTAACTCGGTTTTAGTAAGCTTATAAATTAGAAAGAACTTTAGACTTATTCCTAGTTCTAACTCTATCTTATAGTCTTATGCTATATACTCTAACAGCTTTTCACTTTCTAGGCTCTATAGTTTTTTGCTATACTTATAGTATCTTTCTAGTATATAACTTAAGCCTCGCTTAGTCTCTTCGTACATTGCTCCTGCTTAGTACCATACTATTTTAGTTTGCTATCGCAACTTGCGTTATTATATATCCCTTATATTAACCTAACCTATAACCCAATCAATCTTTAGATTATAAGTATTACCTTATCCTTTCCCAACGGTAGGATATTAAAAAACATCTTAACTTATCTTCCTTTAATAGTTAATTAAATAGGTCCTGTTTTAAGGTTAATAATACCTCCTCTATAGGCTATTAGATCTCCTAAGATTGTTACTAATAGGTATAGATATTTTTTCTATTTATGTGGTAACCCTATTCTCTTAACTGCTGCTAGTAACACATAGTTTCTTATTGCTCCACTATCTACTAGCGCTTTAAACTTTTAATCTCGCTATTTTACTTTTAAATTTAGGTGTCGTCCTATAATTCCTTTAAGGGTCTAAGGCTCTACTACTAGCTCCCTCTAGTCCTATAGGCCTCCGCTTTTCCCAACTAATAGCTATCTAACTTTAACTGTACTTAGTCCCTTTATAGCTAATACTTAGTTTACTTCTTTTTCTCTATGTGCTATAGACATGTATTCTTAGGACATTCCTACCACTATTGTCCTTCTAGGCATTCTTCCGTAAGGAATCTTCCTAGTTAAAGTATTAAGTCCCCTAACTCCTAAACTTCTACTAGGTGCCAACTATGTATATACTTAGCGTCTCTATACCGCTTTTCGTCTGTTATCCAGTATATTCTTATTAAATACTTATAATGCTTGTCTTTTATTGTTTAATATATGTTGCATATATCATCCACACATGTAATCTACGCTAACGTGTAATGCGCCAGGTGCTTTAGGTCAACTCTTGGTTTATCTTTATCCTTAAGTTTAAACCTCTCCCATATTAATCTAAATACTGCTATTTTATTTGCTAGTACTAATACTTGCATTATTTCTCTCTAGTCTACAGCTTATTCTTCTAGGTTCTTTAATATTATAACTAACGCCCCATTTATATAGCTCGTCTGCTTCTTAGATATTACTTAGTCTAGTATAACTTTTTTTATCCAGCCACACGCAGAAATCTCCCCACTTATTATTTCCTTTTTGCTTATACCACTTCTAGTATAGCTTAGTAAGTGTATACAACCTATTTATAAGGAAGTATCTCTTTATTGCTGTATTGTTATAACCTTTAGTATGTTATTCTACGAACCTAGTTAGAATCCCTAGATCCTCTTCTTATTCCAGTTTATCTAACTACTTAGCTCTTAGTGTTCCTACCCTTAGCCTATTTATAACTTTCCATATAGGTACTCTGTCCTTTATATATCTTGGTATAACTAATATCTAATTTAGCTTCTGTTCCTGCTATATAATAATTTATTGCCTAAACTCATCCATACTTTCTTTTAGTTTTCTTCTCCTAAAAGGATCCTTAAAGTCATCTTACTTCTTAATTATTGTGTTAATCTCTTAATCTTCTAGCTAAACACCACATTTACTTGGAATTACTATGGACCTTATTTATTCTTTAAAATCTTGGTTTCCTGGGAATTGTTATCCTATGCTTATTTATTTGTTTATAAACTAAGCTGCTGCCCTTTCCTATTGGTTTTCGTCCATTATAGGTTCTTAGGTATATCTCATCTTACTTTAAAAATCTTAAGCGTCTCTTATTTTATCCTAAGAATCTTAAGCCTTTGGCCTTTTGCCTTTACCAAGTAGTAAGCTAGTACTAGCAGTCATCTACTTGCTTAACCGTCTTTAAGTATTACTCTTTCCGTCTTATAAAGTAATAGATGCTATATCTAATAGTGTTATAATACCCGTTACTAAACTGTGTTCTATAGTAGTCTTAGTCTTTACTTCTATTACGTTACTAAGGTTTAGGTACTCCTAGCTAGTCCCTTTTTCTTCCTTATCGCTATTAATTAATAAGTACTCCAACTCCATTGTTATTATTACTAATCTTTGTCTATACGTTACTGTAATATCTTAATCTAGCTTATAGAGTTAATCTTGTTCTTTATCTAACTCTCTAGTTCCTTTAAGTCCCCTTAACTCTAGCTCTTATAGCTAATAGCTTACGCCGTACTTAGCGTCCTTATAAATTTGGTATGCGTTATTGTAATAAAACGCAAAATGTTTAATTAAGCACTCCTTAATACCTTATAACCTTTTTATTACTAGTCCTAATTCTCCTTACTCTATGTAACGGCTCGAACTATTGAACAAACGTCTTGACGTAGACTTGAACAAATGCTTGCAAGATGAAGCGAACGAATGCTGTATTACGAAGATATTAAGCTGAGGAGCAAGAGAAGGTGGTGAGGCCACGTCCATATACACGTGCCAAGTCCTAAGCGAACCCCTGACTGGTGACGCGCCCCAGCGCCGTCACACTCTATTCCTTTTACTACATAATTACTCTAACCACCTCTACAGTCTCTAGTATAATGCCCTTGTTTTCCGCAATTTATATAAGCTCCTAATTTAAACTAATCTTTTTATTATAGAGTCCGCCTAAACATCTTCTGTTAATAAGATCCCTAGTTTAGCCTCTGCTCCTTAGTTCTATAATTACTTAATCCTTAACCTCTAAGTTTCCATTATTTATTACTCCATCTCTTAAATTCTTTGGTGCCGCTTAAGTCCATTAGCTCTGGCCTACTATTCTATAGTTTATAACTCTGTATCTGCCAATATATACTCTGCGCCTCATACGACTATAAAACTCTATCTTGCCCTTTTTTGGCTTGTTCCCTCTAATAGATCCTATTATTAATCTTAATTAACTAATCTATTAACTCCCTTAGGGTTTCCGCATCTTCTATCAGGATAATTACGTCCTAGACTTTAGCCTTAAGTCCCTATTTATACTGTGCCATAAGTGCCTTATTATTCCACTTAACCTACGTTGCGAATATCTAAAACTATATTATGTACTTAATTGCTAAAGTGCGTTGTACTAAGTTCTAAAGCTTTCTTTCTGCTATAGTTGTTACTTCTAGGTCTCTAAACATCTGCGTAAGTCTTTCTATAAACCCGTTCTAGTTAGTAAACATAAACTATACTTCTTAGTTAGTAGTTATTATTTTATTAGTTTGGACTTTAGTAAGGTAAGGTTTAAACCACTTAAGTACTCTTCCTATTAGGAACAATCCTACATACGCTACTTAGTCCATAGGTGTTGCTAACTTCACCCCTTTTTATATAACCTTAAAATATATTTACATAAGGAATCCCTTAAGCTTTAACTTCTCCCCTAAGAATCGTTTAATTAAAAGTAACTTAACCTTAGCTGCTCCGATTCCATTAATTCAATCTTTAAGTATTTAATTATTATCTGTTAATTAATTAACCATTTCTTATAACTAACCCACCGTAACTAGCTGCGAATTAGTATCTCTTATACTGGTGTCTCCTCCTAACCCTAAGGTTGTAGCTGCCGTAGATAGCGTCGTAACTAGTGCTTTTAGTGGAATATTATTTAACTTTATTAATACTGTAACCAGGTAGTAAATATATAACAAAGTCTTGTGGGAAATACCACGGTGGACTTGCTAATAGGCTAGGTATGTAGGTAAACAGGAAGTTAATAATATAACAGTAATAAATAACAACTAGTGGAGTGGTTGCCTAATAGATTAACTCTAATTATATTCTAAGATTTACTATAAAGAAAGGAACTATCTAGGTAGGGACTATGGGTCCTTAAATACACAACCGTACGCTTAAGAAAGTCCTTACTCCATCTACTCTGTCTGCTCTATTTACTCTATTATAGATCTTATAGATCTTATAGATTACACAGATTACATAGATCACCTTACGTGACCTTGGCTACTATTCCTCGTTATATAGTTCCACCGGATCCATCCTAGACTATGCCCTTATTAACCAACTAGCTTCTTCCAACTCTTCTTTAAGTAGTTATAATATCGTACTTAAAGCGTCTGTAACACCTATAACCTATTAGTACTATATAGGGTAGGGATAGATATAGCTAGGTGGGGCCTCCTCCTCTTTATCCTTATTATTATTATTATTATTAGTAGCGGTGGCAGTAGTAGTAGGAGGGATTAAGGTGTAGGAGAAAGCGTAGCTATAGCGGACCAGTAGGGTGGCAGTAGAGGCTACGGTAGGGGTAGACGCTATTATCTTTATTAGTTATATTTTTTACTACTAAAATACATGTAGTGGTGGGAGTGCATCTATTTTTGGAGGTTGTTGGCCGCCGCTTTTGGCGGCGTTCTCACCTCGCTTAGACCCTGTCACATCGCCGCTTTAAAGAAGCTCTGTTCGCTTAAGCACTTCCCATCCCTATTATATCCCGCCCCATTATCCTAAAGGGTTAGAAATGGGACATAAGCTTTAGTAAAGCTTGTTGGCGCTTACGTTGATTTAGTAATGGCACAGCCTAGGTGGAAAGGCCAGCGTCTATTTAAAGGAATGGCCTGCTCGCCCTGTCCCCGTACTATCTTCCTTTACCACCCTTATTCCACTTCCTCTCTCTCTTCCTTTACTATCCTTGGTCCACTTCCTCTCCAGCAATTTAATCCTTATTTGTAATACTTACCTTACCTATTTAGTAAACTCGCCGTCACCAAAATAGTAGTATACCTATTAAAGTAGCTGCTCTAGCCCATAGGACAGAGAGGAAAGGAGCGCCCTACGCCGCCGCTGTTTATTAAAACTTAAATTTACAACTCTAAAGTCTAGACTTGAATATAGACACCAATCTAGATATATATATTCGTTTAGAAGATAGTATGGATTTAGATTCTAGAGGACTAGATATAAAACTAGACACAGAATTAAATGCGGAATTAAATGCGGAATTAGATACGGAGTTAGATACGGGATTAGATGCGGATTTTAATGTAGAGTTAGATGCGGGATTAGATATGGAATTGGACTCTAAAGCTAAGGAAATACTAAAAGATATTACTGAATTAGAAAAGGAGGGACCTGTAAAACTGAACTATACTCCTTATACTAAGAAACTATAGAAGAGAGAAGGCGAATCTGGGAGAGGTAAATTATAAAATTCCTACTAACTTGTTATTATACCCTCTAATTACTGCAAACTAGGTACTGCCTAAAGATTAAAAAGAAACCCTAAAAAACCCTAGACAACTAGCTGCGTAAATACGCCCTAAAGGTATTTAAAGCATATCTCCACTAGTGGAAAAAACATTTTTGAATTAAGAAGGAGAGCGTAATGCGGAGCTATTAGAAATGAATTAGTATATGCTATATAGACCTTATACACCATAAGATAGACAATAATATCCTTAATAATGTTTGTAATATAAGTTTTTACCCCTCCTTTAAGGCAGACTAATAGCTGTGGAAGTAGATCCTAAGCCTTAGGCTTGACAAGTTAGTAAAGGAAAAGTATACTATGTTCGTCCAAGACCTTTATGCTATCCTTTACACTCTCTAGATTAACGATACTAAGCCACTTTATAGCTTTATTTAAGTCTAAATTTTGCTTCTTCTTCTACTTAGTGTAGCTATAGCCATAAGACTAGGCGCTCTAGTGGAAAGCGCTAGTACTAAAGGCAGCAATAAAGCCGTCTAGTTTAAGAATATTAACGTTATAGTTGTTTGCAGCGAGAAACGCTCTAATAAGAGCATGATTATAGTAAATGTAAACCTAGAATATATTAAGAATAAAGAAAAGGATAGTAAACCGTAAGCTTTATGCTATATATAAATAATGTATCCTACTAATTGTAAATCTATAGAAAGAAATTTACCTTCCGTTTTGAAGACCTTCCTACATTCTATATTGTTTCGCATATCTTAGCCGTCGGCGTTAGTTAAGACGCATTCCTAGATAACTTTATAAGTGTTTAAGACATCTTTAACCTTAAGGTACTGGCGCACCGCAATATGCTATATATTAAATGGAAGAATAAAGTACTAGATTAGCCATTCTTCTATAACGTCAGCTATATAACTGGGGGTGGCAATATTATAAAAGAAAAGGCCTTTCTATACGCCAAACACCGTGATATATTCGTACGCCTAGGGCTTGTTACTGGGTTTGAGGAGGTATTAGAGCTGTACTAGCTGCGACGGGCTTTAGGTAAAAATATTAACGGTAGGTCTGCTTAATAATTACCTCTAGACCTAGTTATATATTAATTATATAGATAGATATTATTACTTTAGAAGAACGGAACTAGATTATAGGCTATCTTAGTAGTATATACAAGAGGTATTATATACTAACGTATATTGCACGCGATTACCAAAGTATCTATTTTAGAAGTCCTTTATAGGATCTCCTTATTAAATCTGTCGCGAGAATGGGGCTATTATAAGATCGACGAGCGCCTATAGAGCTTAATAATAACCAGCTGGAAGAAGTCCGCAATAACCCTAAGCTTAAAGCACTTTGTAACGAATAAGAAGAATATAAGAACCGTATCTATGGCGGGGGCCTCTACCTTATTACTAAGGCTAAAGGCACTAAATTATACTAGTAATATAAAAAGACTAAGCGGAAGATTAGTATAATGTATTAAAGATTATAGAGGGAATAATTAATGACCGCTATTTACGAATTCTATAACTTAATTGATATAATTAAGATAGCTAGGTAGCTTAGTAGGAAGGGCCCAACTAAGGTATTAACACTACTAAGGGTAAATGTCGGTATACTCGCTTTATCAACGGGCACGAATATCACTGTATGATACGTATGTGGTGTTGAAGTTGGTAGTTGATTGATTGTCTAGAAGTAAGGGGTTGCTCCAAGGTTAGGTTAGCTAGCCTCGCTTCGTGGTCTCGTGACCACGTTATATAACTAATATTCCGACACTAAAGCAACTCTAAAAAGAAGGCTAATCTACACTCTAAAGTTAAGTTTACTTCTAGACTATTCGTAGCGTATACGCAATAGTTAGAGATCCAATTAATACGCAATAGCTTCCACGCTCCTTTTACAGGTCCGTAATTGCAAGAAGAATTGTTAGGGGTAGCAGGTTGACATATCGCGAGGGTCGCTAAGGCGCTAGTGGTAAGTAAGCCAATAGCGATTTTCCATCCCGGGGATGGAAAATCCTAATTGGCTGGTTAAATTCAGGGTCCGTACCGTTATAATTAGTTACCTGACGTTAAGCTAAATCTAAATTCGTTCGTTTAACCCATCCTATAACTTGTAGATCAATTCAGTTTGTATTAATAAGCCGTTGAAGAGCCGCGCAGGGTTTTCCCTTTGTTATAGCGTTAGCAGGGTTGGCCTCTCCGTTAATCTATTTCACCTCCATAATCTGTCTCCGTTTGTAGGCTTGCTGGAGGCATATTACGTTAATTATTAGGCGCTTTTCTTGGGTAGTTCCAAGTCGTACTAGACAGTTATATAAAGACTTAGAATTAGTGCAAAGCACGAATAGGAGGTTAATTTATAGGATCTTGTCTACTATAGATTTGATCGCAATGCTAATGTTAAAGCTGTGGGCTGTACCGTAGAGTTCAGAAGCTAGTACGCTCTGAGTAACTCTTTTGCACTTAACTAAGCTTTAATGGACGATGTTGGCCTTCTTTATAGCATCAGCTAGTACAATGACGTAGCTAATCTGCGAAGAGAGGTCCTTGTTGTTAGTAAATAACGCGTCCATAAACACCAGGAGCTGTAGGGTTTTGATATCTAACTTAACAAACTTAAGGCCTCTATTGGCGTTCTTAATTTGCCAGTTTAGACGCTTGTTTAACTATTTTACGTCTTTCTCGTTGGGGTTAATTACCTGGGCGGCAAAGGATAAATTAAATAAGGCTTTTGGCTAGTAAACTAAAGCGATATATATACCTCTAGCGCGTTAAGTGATGTACTAGTCCTTTGGAGTTAAGGTTCTTGTGGCTTCTCTTAATCCTGTACTTGTGGCAAGCTTAGTGCTAATCATACTAAGGTTTGTACATTGTCGTTCCTAAGTGAGCGTAATGCTCCCGTTAGTTAGTAGCTAAATGACTCCACCGTTAAACTTAATGGGCGTATTAACGGCAGTGTTCCCAATAATCGAATCGGACTTAGTCAATCGGACTATCTATAATCCGTAATCCGAGCTAATTGGATTGCAATCGGATTGCCTGGACCGCAATCCTAATTGGCTTGATTAAATCGTGATTAATAATCGCGATTGCAGGACACTACGTATATTTAAAAAATCTTCTAAAGCAAGCACTTATCTATCAAAATTCCAGTGTAAAAGTGCTTATTTTTTAAGATATTAACTGCTAATGGCTTCTGAGACCGAAGAAACTGAATTTACCTCTGCTTTAACCTCGCTGTCGCGTTAGCTCTAAAATTGCTCCATTAGTACCCCTATTGAATTTTCACCTTTAGATCCTTTAAATCCTTTAAATAATGATGATTTTACTCTTTAAGAAGGTGGAAAGACTTACTTACGCGGTAAACAAATGCTAGCTACAAAAGGAAAGAAGAAAGGCTGGTTTTGGAATTACGGTGAAGAAATATACTGTAAGGATAATACGCAGTGGTTCTGGCTATGCTTAAAATGCTGGAATAACAAGCGGTTTAAGGCCTATAAGACAACTTCTATATTCCATCTAAAAAGCCATCTTGAAGCAGATCATTCTATTATAAAAATAAGCTCTTAAACTGACGAGTTTACCGTCCTCCCTGCCCTCTATACTGCCGACGCTAGTAATAAAACACTGTTAGAGCCTCTAGATAATAATATATAGATTAAATAGGTTATACGTTTTACTTTTAAGACTCTAAAGCAGCGGCTTATCTAGTGGATTGTTGTAATGCATATCACATTTTTATAGGTTGAGAATAACTGGTTTCAAGCCTTTCTTGCTGTCTTCAATACGAAGCTCGCAGAGTGGATCCCTAAAAGCGGTGATACTGTACGAGTATGGATTATGGAGGATTTTTAGCAGCGACAATCTGATATTATAAAGCAGCTTTAAGAAAGCAAAAGCCTTATCCACTTATTTTATGACCTTTGGACCTTACCTAATTATCTTGCATTTGTTGGAGTCTTTGGCCATTATGTAAGCTCTAAATATAAAGTAGAGACTATATTGCTTGGATTACGTTGTCTTAAAGGCCTTTATTCTGGAGAGAATATTGCGGAAGCTATTGTTGCTGTTATTAAGACCTACAAAATTATTAATAAAATAGGCTATTTTGTCCTTAATAACGCCGGATTAAATAATACTTGTATTAGCGCTATAATTGAACGACTTAATATTAAAGATATAAAAGAACACCGTCGCCTTTGCTATCTTGGCCATGTTTTAAACCTCTTAGTAAAAGTAATGCTTTTTGGCGAAAATCCTGAAGTCTTTGAGAAAGATATTACTACTGCGGCTATACTTAGAGATGAGAAGGCAGCATTACGGCACTGGAGGAGTAAAGGCGTATTAGGCAAGCTTTACAATGTTATTAATTATATCCGCCTTATACTATAGCGACGGGAGGATTTCCTAGTAAAGGCGTGTAAAGGAGTAAAAGAGCTAGAGCTAATGATAGAAACCAAGGGACATTTAGATAAAGATCTTGAGACAAAAAATCCTCTTATCCTAATATAGGATAACAATACACGCTAGAATTCCTGGTTTTTAATAATTAGACGAGCTCTTAATCTTAGAGATGCTATTAATCTTTTTACTAAACGTTATGTTAAGAAGAATGAGAGCTCTCTTTTTAAGCTAGATAAACTTTCTAACAGTAATTAGGATACTATTATTCAAATAAAAGAAATCCTTTAACCTTTTTATATGCTTACAAAGCGTACCGAAGGCCAGGCTCGAACAGGATTATATGGAGCTTTATAGAAGGCTTTACCAACCATAGAATACCTCTTAGGGACATTAGAAAGAAGGGCTGTGGAGTACGGAGCAGAGCTTATAAGCTGGAAGCAGTTGACAGCTAAGAATGCTCCGCAGATTTTTAAGCAGATGGATATTATACTTACTAACTATAGACATATCCTCTAAAGTATTAAGCATGGGTGGAGCAAGCTGGAGAGCTATTATAGGAAATTGGATGAAAGCCCTATCTATGCTGCTTTAATACTTCTTCACCTAGAACACAAATCGCAATTTCTTAAGCGCCACTAGAAGGGGAGGCTGGATTAGATTGCACAAGCTAAAGAAGCAGTTAAAACGCTATAGTTAATAGCTTATAAATATATTGCTAAACCTTCTATAAGCCTTTATATCCTTCCTTCCGCGAAATAATAAGACCTAAGCGACTTTAACTAATTTCTACACCCTCCTAATTATAACGATGATTAACAGGGCGAAGAGGAGGATGAATTTAAGTAATATATAAAGATTAAATTGGTTATCATAAAGCCTGGGGAGCTAATTGATATTTATAGGTGGTGGAAGGCTTATAAAAGCTAGTGGCCCTTATTGGCGCGCATAGCGTTTGACATAATAGCTATACCAGCTATAAGCTCAGAATGTAAGCGCCTTTTTAGCTCTACGAAGCTCTTACTCTCCAATCACCGTGCGAGGATGAAAGAAGATATTATTAAGGCTTCTAAGTGTCTTTGATACTGGTATATAGCGAACCGCTTTAACCAGAAATAATTATGTTAACTATAGTACTATAAATTAACCCTTAGTGTTATGGGATATACTCTATAACACCTTCTATTATAATCTGCCGTTTTCTACTATAATTTACCGCAATCTGCGGCAATCTGCGGTAATATATCTGCAATATGTCTGTAATATGTCTGCAATATGTCTATAATATATCTGCAATATCCGTAATATCCGCGACCTCTACCAAGCCCACAAAACTCCACCAATTTTCACCGCAAAGATGTTAGTTACGCTTACTGCCCCTAGCCGAACCAATGACGATTTTCTATGCCCGGCATGGAAAATCGCTATTGGCTCGCTTACCACTAGCGCCTTGGCGGCCCTCGCGATATATTAGCCTAAATAACCCCTAATAATCTTTCTTCTTCTTCTTCTCCTTAGTTTAGTATCTTTGTGTATATAGCATTATTTAAGCTTCGTCTTGGAGGCATTCGTTTAAGCTATCATAAATAGAGCTGAGTCCTGACATAGAGATGCGGCTCTGCTACCCCTGTCCTTTACCCCTGTCGGCGTGGCAATCGGAGATTGCAATCGACAATCGCGATGGAATCAGACCCGATCGATTGAATCCGATTGTGTTGCCATGGCAATCGCGATGGAATCGGCGATTCGATAGGATTATTGGGAACACTGATTAACGGTAAGTTGTTCCCGTTCTTTAACCATAAACTTGGCCTTATGCAGCTTATTTTGCTCTGTGTTTATAAAGGTCTCATCTGCCAGGAATAGAGTATTATCAGTTTATAGGCCTATAATGCCGAAGGGTTTGTTGCTCTGTAGGAGACAGGGGTCGTATATAGACTGGTCTATATGCAACTGTTGGATGTGATGTAAGTGATATGTCTTAAACCAGTAGTTACCGGCTTCCGGTACTCCGTAGAGTGGTTTTATAACCTTTAAAACGGAGGCCTTGTTAATCCCAAGTTGCTTAATTAGCTTATACGGAGGTTATACATAGAATTCTTAATTTAGTGTGGTGGTTGATTATATGTAGGCCTGTGAAATATCTCGGAGGTAAAGTCGTGCCTATAGAAGCTTTATGGCGGCGATATAGAGAATTAGTCGTTGGCTAACTTATTAAATGGTTAGTAATTAGGTAAGAACCAGTTCCTTTTCTAAGTCGTTATAAGCTTATACAACTAGTTGGGATTTCTTAAAAGCCTTATTAGTTCCCTTGTTCTTAATCTTATTAACAAATTGTAAATTAAAGAGTTGTACGCCTTATAGTATATCCGTGAGTCTCACGATCTCAAAAACTCCCTTCTTAAGTAGACTAGTAAGCTCCTTCTATTAGGAGGCGCTAAATTGAGTACTGAATTAACTATCATCCTATAGGTAGATAGTGATGTCAGCCATAGCCATAAGTAGAGGGTATTTGCAAGGGCGTCCTCTGCCTTATTTTGGGGGTTGTTGCTAAGCTTTAGCAGGTCTCTCTAAGACAGTCTCAGAAAGGGCTGACCCAAATAGAGGTTTAGGTGGCGATTCTAGTCCAACAATTTGCTCCTACGATTCAGTTACTTAAAGGTAGGGTTTTATGACCGTAGATTAGAAGGCTATAGGTCCACTAGACAGTTTAATGGTGCATATTTTACCCTTAATGGTAAGTAAGGTAAATGGCCTGTCCTAATAGCCGCTTTAGCTAGTGTTTCCTTCTCTCCAGACCAAAACGGGCGAATTTGGTGGGAGATCATAAATTGTATTAGTATTAGGTCCGTTTCGCATATTTAGCGCGTTAGCGATCTGTTGTTTAGCTTGTAGCTTTTGTATCTTTGCCATAGCCTTTTTGATTACGGCAGCGCGTTGTATAACTATAGGGGATAGTGCATCGGATTTGACTATTTGGGGGTAGGCTTTAAAGACTAGAAGTATAGGAACTAGTTCTTTAGGGCTAGCTGAATTGTTAATTACTTTAAACGCCATTTAGAGTCCCATCTCCTTATTAATTTTAGGGATTTCAGTTATAATAATCTAATAGGCTTAGCGTAATGGACTATAATAGCGCTCTACCATTCTAATAGAGTTATGTGCTTTGACCAGTACTCCCTTTATACTAATTCCTATAATAGTGGCGTATTGCTTAAATTCCTTACTGACAAAGTTCTTTCTAGCGTTGTAGGTAATTAGGTCTGGTGGCCCTAGGTAGGTGTTAATCCAGTACATCCATAGAACGTCCTATATGTGTTTGGCGCTAATGTCTTATAGCTATCTACCGGCTTGGAATCGCGTTCCTTTATTAACGATATATAGGAGGGGTGATCCGCTGATGTACATAATATTGATGATGATATTGTAGTTAAAATTAACGTTATCTTATAGGGTGAAGCAGAATCTGCCTGGTAATTTACTAAACTTCTAACAGTGGTGGCAAAACTTAGTTAGTTGCTTAATGGCCATTCTATCAGTTTTATAGCTAGCATAGTAGAGTAGCTTTTATAATTTCTCAACTAAGGGATGTCTAAATCGGCGATATAGGCGCCGTAGCTCTATATCTGTTAAGTAGCAGGGGTTTGCGTTAAAGGATTCAGATAAATATAACTGTAGTAATGAGCTCTATAGGAGAAATAGGTGGCCAAACCGTTGCACTACTGGCACTTTTTTAGTATAAGTGATAACAACGTTTCTAAGGTTGTTGTAGTAGATTTAGAGTCTGTCCATATCCGCTAAACAGAGCAAGAAGGGGGTATCCGTATAGACAATATAAAACTGTATCTTACCTATAGGGGTGACAACATCCGCAGTTCTAATAGAGGTAGCAATTCTAATGCCGAACTGCACGTTAACTTGTCCTTTAGTTAAGGTATTAAGTCTTACAAATTAGTCCGCGTTTTATAGTGCCTAGAATTATCCGTAACCGGCTATAGACTTCTTTAACGCACTAGTATTAATTATAATTCCCATAAATACTGTAAAAGTATAGCGTGAAGCAGCGGTTGTTGTGTTATAGTTAAACGGGTTAGTTTCCGTAGTAGGTTCCGTAGAGGTTGCAGTGAGTAAGTAAGCGCACGCCTTATTGGCTAGTTCTACGCTTATAGAGGTTGCTTCGTCTATAGTAAGAGTCCCAAATAATATAAGGTAGCAGCCGTTAGGGTCTTCTAATTCTTCCTTACTATTGTTATTATTAGTGTTTTTATTAGCGTCTGTATCTAGCACAAGAGCTTTAAAGGTCTTATTACACTCATTATTATCGTCTTCTTTATAGTAGATAGTGTATTGTCTAAAGCGTTCTTTAAAGTTACCGTTGCGGCCCTTGTTATTGTTAAAACGTCTTTTATACTTATCTCTAGAACGGTTCCGTTCCTCCTCTATATATTTCCATAAGCGGCAGCTCTCCTTTTAGCAAACATAGCACTTGGCCTTTAGGGATCTGACAGTATTTTGTCTATAGGAGCGGGTTTGGTTACGGTTGTTACGGATATTACAGCAGTATATGCGATCCGTAAAGTAGGCTCCTTAAGACGGTCTTATTAAGGCCTAGGAAGGGTGTTCCTTCTCCTATATAACTATAGAAGATTGCAACTTGCTAATCAACTAGGAGAGGTCTTTAGAGGGGTTGGAAATGGCAATATGGCATACTAGTACTCTTTAGCAAGCGGTAACTAGCTTATTTATAAGGAAGAGGTCTGTATAAAACTCTAGGTGTAATCTATGGCGGTGTTTTAAGAGCTTATTAAGAAGTAGTTGGAAACTCTAATAGATTTGCTTATTAGGGTTCTCATTAATAACTCCTTAGAAGTCGGTAGCGTTCTATTTAGTGAGGTTTCTCTGATAGTACTCTAGTCCTTTAAAGAAGTAACGCATATAGTTGTATGCCTCAGTAAATAATCTAGTTGAAAGACTGCTATTGTAGTAGTAATCCTGAGCAAGTCCTTTTAGCATAGTTGGGAATGCAGTTATATAGCCTTTAGGAGGTAGACTAGCTCTCTTGCAGATATCATAGAAGATAGTTAACTTAAAGTTAAAGCTATTACTCACTCCATCATACTTCTGGTTGTCTGTGTAGATCTTGGCGATAGTGGCTGCCTCTTTGCTGTACGTAGGCAGGTGTATAGCAGGGTCGGTATTAGCAGTACTAGGGTAAAGATGCTGGGCAGGAGGAAGACCAGGTAAGATAGGAGCAGTTGCTAAAGGGAGGGTAGAGGCAGTTACCGCAGGCGATAATTGCTAATTCTGCGTCTATAGGAGTTAAGTAAGGAGAGTAAGTAGTTAATCTTGGGTGGAGGTAGGTACAGCTTACTATTAGGTAGCAGTTGGTGCAGTTTACTAGGGTATAGATGCAACAGCTAGTTAGGGTGTTGTAGGGGTAGGTATTTATGTTCCAGGTATTATAGCTATAGCTATAGGCTGGATTATAGGCGTTGGAGGTAGTGGAGGTAGTTAATAATTTACAGGCGTCGGCACCGTGTGGGAAGGTAGTGGGCTGTGGGGGGGGGTTGTAGGAACTGAAGAGGCTATAACTAACAGGGTTATAGCTTGATTTAATATTAGAGCTGTTTGTGTTAAGTTAAGTTATTCTTATAGTACCACTATAATCATAGGGCTAACTTCCTTAAGAGCTCCTGTAATTTCCTTATCTGTCCATTTGTGAGGTTCCTCTTCTGTAAGAACATCATGCAGAACCTTATAAAGTGGGTATCTATTGCTGTATATGGCAACATATACTCCTCTTTGGAGTAGGTAAGTACGGAGCTTTACTCTAGTAATAGAGCGTATCTTTCTAAAGTCCTCAATGGTAAAGCCTTCGAATTCTTCTTGGAATAGCGACTATAATGTATAATCCGTAAAGTTCTCATATATATACTTATAGATTTTTGTTTCTATATATTCTTCTAAGTCTTCCTCCAAGGCAGTTATTACATTAATCCCGTAACCATGTCTGGTAATTCTCTCCTTCCATTTAGGATTTATCTTGTTGTGTAAAGCAGTGTGCTAGTCCTTGTATATGTTATAGTTTAAGGTTAAGGTTGAGGTCGAGGTTGAGGTTAAGGTCAAGGTTGAGGTCGTCGGGGTGAGGGTGTCGAGGTAAGGGTATTTAGATGTGTATGTCCTTTACAGCCGTCGGGCCTGTAAAGTATTCTTAGCAAGACTGCGATTCTCTTAGCGATCTATTGTATTGGCTGTAAGGCCAGTACAAATTCTCTCAAGCTTAAGGGAGGTCGTAATCTTCTCCGAATAAAGATATAATTCTCTAGGCGATCTGACGCGTTAGCAGTTAAGCTGATACGTAGTCTTAAGCTTTAAGGGTAATGTAGCTTTCTCCTTTAACTAAAATAGACAAGGCCAGGCGATCCGTGTACTGTTTCCAGTACGGTTCTCAAGCTCTAGCTTATTGCGTATTTCCTAATCTGTACGTCTACTAATCAGTGTCGGTATACTCGCTTTATCAACGGGCACGAATATCACTGTATGATACGTATGCGGTGTTGAAGTTGGTAGTTAATTGATTGTCTAGAAGTAAGGGGTTGCTCCAAGGTCAGGTTAGCTAGCCTCGCTTCGTGGTCTCGTAACCACGTCACATGACTAACATTCCGACAGTAAAATTTGAACTTTGGGAGCGGGCTACTATTGCTAGAATGCTCTTTATACCTTTTAAAAATAAAAAAGCCTAAGTTAAGTTTATTAAAAACCTAGCTTAACTGCGTTATTAATAAGAAACGGCTTAATGTAAACCTTTAAAACAGAAGAAAATAGACTTTATTATCTTTAAAGGCGAGAAGATATCTTATATGCAAAAGCAAAAGGATATTGGTCTTAAGAGTACCTTAAATTACTAAACTCCTAGTTATATGTCCCTGAAGGAAGAGTTGCCAAATAATAAAGATTGTGGGACTGTTTGATAAAAGCTTAGTACTTTAGACGCCGCTAAAGCCGAGACTATTTAGTTATATCTTATAGAGCTTCCCTACTTAGTATACCTTATTTGTATAAGTAATGACGAGTTCTTATATAAAAAACGGATGCGCTATATACTGTAAAAAGACGTCCTAAAGAAGTATGTAAATACCTACTTTTAACTACCTAAGTATTAAAAAGAGTTTAAATGTTGCTATCCTAAATATTCTACGTAAATAGAGGGCATAATGTATTTTAAGAGATATATATATAATGTATATAGAGTATCTTATTAACACCCACGGACTATCTGTTTAATATTCTTAATTATATTCCCAATAAGATTCTTAAAGTTTATAGATATTACCTAGCTCGCCCCTTTTTACCTAGCCACCTAAAGTAGGAGGCCACTATCTATAAGCGCCTCTATTTAATTTAAGGGATCTATATACCGGTATATCTAGGAAATATTAATTTAGCCGTCCGTATTTCTATAACGGTATTATGGAGATTATTTATATAAGGTTCCTTAGTTTTAGGGAGAAGTTTATCTCTTAATGTATTAACGGCAATAATAGGCAATACCTAACTAAATAGGTTAAGCGCTTAATTTAGGCCGTATATTGGCTAGGAGTATTACACTAAGATACAATGCCCTATAATATGCTTTAGAATATAAAGATTAGCTAGGTAATAATAATTGACTTTAGACGGGCAGAGATTGTAAAATTGCGGGCTATGCTAGGCGTTATCTCACTATATGCAAAAATTCCCTATAGCTATTTAGTGTATAAGGAAAGCTATATAATGTTAAATGGCGTTCTATACCTTAAAAGCTATGCTTAGATAGTTTATAAAATCAAGTATTAAGTTTTAAAGACTAATTCTAGGTAGCATTTCTATTTTTATTATGAAAGAAGTATACTTTATTTAAAGCGTAAGGCGTCCTACTATTACACGTTCTAGTTCTGCTTTATATATCTATAGTAAGGATAATAGCGTTTTATTATAATAAGAAGGCTAATAAGTTTAGTTCTAGCTATAAAGATATAAAGGCTATGGCAGATTCGCTTCGTCCTCCTTTAAATCTTTATAAATAAAGATTAGAGGAAATAATTGAGGGGGTTAAGAAATATTAAAAGGAGAGACTAGAGACTACTATAACTATCGTAGGCGACCTCATTATTGCAGACATAAAAGCTACCTTTAACACCGCTATAAATATCACTAGTAAGGTTAGGAACACCTTTCTAAAATCTACCATAAAGTCCGCCTAAGATGCCGCCATAAACACTATAGACAGCACCGCAGCTATAGATACCGTAGTAACGAATAATAAATATAAATATAATTTATAAGATATAATGGCAGAGATAAAAGGCTTAAAAATTAATAAGAATAAGGGTGTTTAGGATAAAGACGTAGAATTAGGAGTAAAGTTGGTAAAGAAGTCCCTAAGAATGAGGTATAGATAGTCCGCTTTAGTTTTTAACAGATAGATGTAGTTTTTTTTTTTTTAGCTATCTTCCCTAAATAAAATATCGGATTCGCTGTCTTTAATTATTACAATATCCTCCGACATGTAATTTAAAACCCTTGCGTAGTCTAAAGAAAATATTATAAGATACGCTACAGTGTACTCCCCCTAGCCTCTATTAGCGGATATCTTTAGAGGCTATATATTTGCTTACTAGAAGGAAATAATCTGTCTAATAAATGGCAAGAAGGATTATACTTGCCATAGCTAGAATAACGGCAGGTATTCTAACCTTTAAGGTCACCTATAATAATTTTCGATTCTATAGGTATTATACCGCGCGCGCTTGCTATGTTTTAAAGACTGGAATTATAGTAAATAAGATATACACTAAAAAACTTTCTACTGCTACTAGGATGTATAGTAGTAGCTAGTGTGATATAGAGAAGAATCGCCTAATATCTAAGCCCTAAAGTAGAAAAGCGAGAAGAATAGTAATATGGGCCACCTAGTGGCCCTTTATAAATATGCTAACAAAACCCTATAGAGATTAGATCTAGCTTTCTATTAGTAAGTTCCTTTAGTATAGCGGCCTTATAAACCTTAGTAGCTAATATAATTGCCAATAAAGATCTTAGCAACACGGCTATTGGTTATAGTATGTCCTAAGGTAGATAAATAATCCGGTACTTTATGTACCTAATTAAGACAGTAACTATAAGTCCGGGGATAAGGAAAAGAGATATTATGTTAAAGACAAGAGGCTACTAAAGGCGCTGTGGCTTATAATACCATAGGGCGATAGTACGGAAAATTATAAGGCAATAAATAAATACTATATAACCGTACGCGGCGGCTATAGGTAAAGGAGCGTATATTGCGGTAAAAGAAAGAAGGCAACTATATTTTCAGCCTGGTCAGCCCATAGTCCTTATAACTCTACTAGTAAGCCCTGAATTTTGTAATAGTAAACGGAACTAGGCTTAATATAGTTAAGCTATTATTAAAGCAATATTAAAGCATTACTTAGATTTAGGATTAAGTTAATTCTCTAAGAAATATAGGGAAGAATCTAATTAGTTCCTAGCAAAAAAGGCTTTTAGGGTGTGGAATCTTAATTAAGGCTTATATTAACTCATCCTAGAAATCTCCCGCCTGTCTAGTTTAAGTAATTAATTTAACTCTTTAGGGACGCGTTGCCGAGGAGGCTAGTATATAGGAGGAGTTCCTTTGCACTAGTGTAGATTTAGGGCACTAAAAAACCTATAGGTTTTTTAGTGCCCTAAATCTATACTAGCTCACTATTGCTTAAAGTAAAAGGTTTTACCCGCTATTTACTGTTAGAACTTCTTATAATACCTATAAAATAACTAATATTACCGCGAAACTTAGAGCTGCTCTAGTATAAGAAGAGCTAGCGCTTCTAGAGCCGAGCGTAAGTTTACCTATTCTACGGATACCACCTTTTTATTAAACTTTTTTATAGTTACTCTAAAATATAAATGAAGTCCTTAAGTTAGTTTATAAAGCTAAGTTAAAGTTAAAATCTTTTATAAAAAAATATAACTTTTAGGGTTAATTCTAAAGAAATTAGTGTTTCGTAATTAAGTTTGTTAAAAATACGCCGTTCTAAGTCTAATCTTGGGGTTACGACATTTCTTGCTAAATTTTAGGCTGGAAAGATGGCTTTCTAGAACCCTTAAGTTTAGAAAACCTGTATAGACAATTAGAAGAGCTTTCTTAAGAACCCGCTTAATTATACCGTTTTTATCTACATGGTTCTTAAAATAGAGAAGGTACACCACTAACTCCTTTATAGATTTGGTTGAGTAGTTCTATGGAAACTCTTAAAAGATAGATATACGGCAAGCTTAATAGCTAAAGACTTTTACGGAATTGGCTTAAATACCGAAATCCTACTTAAAGACTTTACTAAAGAGATAGAAGATTTCTTTACTAGCGGAAGTAAGTACTGCCTAATTAGTAAGGCGCTAGGAGGGCCTAGTGTCTTATTTTTCCTTCCTTTAAAGATAGGGGATAGAGTATAAGTTTAGCAGTAAATAGTAGTTATTTATATACTAACCGTAATCTTAGATGGGAAAAGAAGTTCCTAAAGGTAGGTTCTAACTATAATAAATTAATCTAAGCCCTTAAAGATGCGGGCATCTTAGATATATCAAAAGAATACTATATACTTGCCGAAAGCTTAATTAAAGAAGGCATTAGTATAGTTAAAATCTTTATAATTTAGTGTGGATGCTAACTTTACTAGGTGCTACTGCGGCTATTATATATAAAGCGATTAATTGGATTCCGGAAGCTCTAAAGAGAAGATTAGAAACCGTTAAATAACTAAATAGCAAGCAACTTAGGGCCTAAAGAGAGGGGAACTCACTTTTGGTAGAGTAGAGTGCCGGCATTATAAGGCAAGACCAATATAACGTAGTAAATCCCGTTACTATATTCTAAAAGGCCGCTCCGATACCGCATATATAGAAGGCGTATAGATATGCTACTAGAAATAGCATGGGTAAGAGTAGATAAAACTAAGTGCCTAAGAAAATTCTAACTTCTTATCAGGAAACCCTAAAAATAATTTATATAATCTATTACTAGGCTATAGAGATAACAGAGCTTAGCCATTTAACATATTATATTTAATAGATAAGGGAAGAGTTATATTATATAGTAAGTGCTATTGCAAATGCTTTTTATAACCGGTACCTAACCTTAAGGAAGACGTATTTAAGTAGGCCTAGGCACCTAGGCTAAACGGACTATTTAGCAAGAACTAGCTATAAATTTAGATAGGAATAACTTATGGTAATCTAGGGGTCCTAATAAACCCTATATAGTAGGAGGCACGTTATAAAGGCATAATAGTTTTATCTAATACCGAGAATAGACCTAAGAGCTTCTTACTAAACCTATCTACTCCGCTAATAGACGCTGAAAACTGTTTAGTAATACTAGATAATAAAATAAGCAGAGAATTATTAACTTTAACGCAGAATAAACTCCCTTCTACGCTAGGGATCCTTGCAGACTTTAAACCATAATATAACCTCTTTAATAATTTCCTTATATCCTTTAAACCATAATATAACTTCTTTAAAGCATTTAACTTGATAAATCTTAATATAGAACCATAAGCTGCCTACTAGTCTTTTCTTTTGGACTGGCTACAGTAATAGGATAAGAAATACTACCCTGTCGCTAATAGTGGCTGGCTTACCGGTATTATAAAGGACAGCACACCCGTAAGCTAGCTCTACTTACTATTTAGTACTTTTATTGGTAATATATATAGGCGCCTTTAAGATCTAGATAGGAATAACAAACTGGTCTCTTTAAGTTCCTATACGTGCATCCTCTTTTATAGATTAAAAAATGACCTAGCGTTATAGAGGCTGCTAAGTTATTAGTAGATTATATATAATTTAATGGCTTACTATCTACCTTTATAAATAAATTTGGCTAAGCTACTCTATAAAGGTGTAAAGCTTCCTAATCCACTTCCTTTAATATGCATTTCTCTATACCTAGTTCTAAGAATGGTATAAAAGTAGTTTCCTAATCCACTTCCTTTAACATACATTTCTCTATACCCAGCTTTAAGGATAGTGTAAAAGTGGTTTTCTAATTCACTTCCTTTAATATGCATTTATCTATACCTGGCTCTAAAGATGGTATAAAAGTAGTTTTCTGCTTCTTTAGCACCTTATAAATGTTCCTTATTATATTACTAATATCTAGTTTAATCTAATATAAATGTTTAGGCATAAGTGATATCTATAAGAGCAGAAGGGTTCCGACAAAAAAGATAAGGGATTTTGCTGTATTAAGAAGATACGGGATCGACTGTGTAGAAACTACATTTAAGAAAGGGCACTTTTTAGTATTGGTATTAATAAGATTCTAGCAAAGGTCTTACTTACCGCTTTATGCGGCCTAGTTACCGTTAAGTAATTAATAAAAAGCGCGGATAATACTTTTTAGTAAATTAGGATAAGTGGGGTTTCTTAGTTATATAACTAGCTTTATCTAAATAGAGGGGCAGTGGGAAAATACTTAGCATATATATAAGCCTTAATATGTAAGACAAATATTACGCGCATTAGAGGCTAACCTATTTACTCTATTATTTTTATTTAACTAAGTACTCTAAAATGCTATACCTAAATATTCTAGCGGCTCTTGTTACCTAATAATTAACTTATATTTCTATATATAGATATATACGCCCTTCCCTATTTCGGCCAATAGATGCGAGGATATAAGACTAGCTAGATACTAGGGCTTTAGTAATTGATATATAAATAGGCTACCACCTAGGGTTAAATTTCTAATAAGTTAACCCTCTTATATTTAACTTTCTTAACCTTTTTATACTCTTAAAGGTATATTATATCTAATTTGCTTACCAAACAGATTGCAGAGTTAATTTATAACCCCTTACTAAAGTGGACGGTACTAGACTGTAACGGTTGGGTTTAAACTAAATATAATTAGCTAATGTAATTTGCATCCAGTACAGCTAGAGACAAACTTGTCTTAGAATGGATTAGATATTCGCCTACTATTAGTTTAACCGTAATAAGATTAAGTAAGCTCTCTAAATAATATAATAGGTCCAAATTATTGGTTATAGATAGGGTAATGGTAAAATATATAAAATCGCGGTTAAAATAAAAGAGACTAAAGGCGCTCCTTACGTTATAGTTGGTTGGGATAAACTATATACGTTAAAATGGTTAGCCGAAATGTTATAGTAGGCCATAAAACCTATCTTATAGCTATTAAGTTGGCTAGGTTTAAACACGGAGGAGCTATAGGGTCTTAATAGGAAGTTTGGCCCTAAGAAAGCTACCAGGGAGAATTTGGTTTAAGTAGTTAAAGACTACCTCATTGTTTTAAAAAGGGCTCTCCTAATATAGAAGCTTATAGAGGCGACTAGGGAAGCTAGCTTAGATTATAGAAATAGCAGTGAAAGGTTCTTCCTATGTATGCAATACACTTACTTAAAGTAACCTGTCTATTCTGCCTGCTGTTTTACAAAATAGCTATAGGCTCTCGAATTATCTAAATTATATACTAGCATTTTAAGTAACGAAGTATATAAGGGTGATTAGGGTCAAGTAGATAACTGCTGTCCTTAATATAATATATAAACTTGGCGCTGTAACTAATATTGCGATAGGTCCTAGTCCCGCAGAGAGTATTAAGACAGTTATTAATATTTTCGCTTTTGCTCTCAGCCGCGGCGTACCTCGCCTTAGTGGATTAAAGTAGTAACTCTATTTATTATAGCTGAGATTAAACAGCTTAAAGTTTCTATATAAAATTTTCCTCTATATCCTTAGATGCGGTAATCGCCGTCTATATAATGCCGATGGTAAAATCGCTTATAACGTCTAGCTCTGTAAAGTCCTTATGTTTAATAAGCTCTTTAATATGCTTGGCTGCCGTTAAGGTAATTATATTATATAATATCAAGTCGCCTATTAGGCCAAAGACATTCTTAATAATATTAGAAAACCCGTCCGCGGACTAGCTAGTTTCTAAAATATATTAGGTTTTTATATTTGTAAGCTCTTTTAGCTATAGTATATTATAATAATTGGTAATTGCATTAATATGGACGTGGCGAAGTATAATATTGGCCGTTGTCGGCCGTATTATTATATCTTTATTATCGCCACCGCTATTATCTAGTTTAAATGGCGATAAGGCATTGGCGTTATTAAGTTGCGCTACCTCTAATTCTATAGATTAAAGTTTAAGTATAGATAAATTGGATTAGCGTGCAAATATATCCCTTACCTTAGCTAAGTATTTCTATACTTATAATATTGGATTCTTACTCCTCCTCGCTATTATTATAGTCCCTCTTATATATAAATTAGATTATTCTCTTAACAGTACCGGAATCGAACTCGTTAATATTTATAATATTAGTTGCCGCCTCCTACCCGTCAGTTAGTTTCTAGTTAGGGTTAATTCTACTAGATATTTAGTTAGCTTTTACCTAAAAGCCCCTATTATAGGCAGCTGTAAGTATAGAAGATTAGGTGTATATAATCGCTTTATAGACTTTAAACTTCAGCCCCTAGCATATAAGTTTTAAGTTGCTATATTTCTTGCTATCTATAAGCTGCGCTAAGATAAGCGGAACACTTTTAGATAATATGTTTTGTTAGTTTTCTATCCTAGTTCTAGTTTTAACTGCGTTTTAAGCAATATTTAAGGGAGTAACTTAGTATTAAACAGGGCGATTAAGAATAAGAACTCTGCTTTATTAAACATGGCTCTAGAGCCTCTATATATACATTAAGAAGTGGTTATTAGCTTCGTCTAATTTGCAACGGATTTAGTTAATTAGTTAGAGCTTTAAACGTTAGTCGCTTAACTAAGAACTAATATAACTTCTAAGCGCCTTACTTTTAGAACCCTTTGGTCGCACGATTACCTTGGTTGCACAATCACCTTAGTCGATAGCCTAGCTTGTAAAGTCACCTAGCTCACACAGTTACTTAGCTTGCACGGTCTCCTAGCTCCCACGATCTCCCGGCTTCTACAATTACCTAGCTTCTATAACCTCTAGCTTATAAGATCCAAGAGCTCGCACGACCCTAAACTCGCACAATTGCCTACTTCACACAACCCTCCCGGCTTAAATCGCCTAGCTTATAAGATTGCCTAGCTTGCAAGATTACCTAAATCGCACGATCTCCTAACTCGGACAATTTCCTAGTTCCTATGAGTTCCTAGCTCTTACGAGTTCCTAGCTCCCACAATCTCTAGCTTGTAAGATCCTATAGCTTATACAACTCCTAGCTTGCACAATTGCCTAGCTTATATAACCTTCTAGCTAATAAACGCTTAATATTATTAGATAGGAGACGCTTATAGCTTCGCTTTTAATCGAGCTTCTAGTACGTCTAATATGGGTCCTTATCTAGACGCGCCTAGACCAACTTAAGAAGGTCTATACTTTTATTAAGCAGGCCAATACCAAGTTAATTAAAAGATTTTAGGTTTAGCAGTCTAATAGCGCCAATACTATGGAGCTATGCCACCTAATTATAAGGATATTAGACTGGAAGATATTAGAACGAGTAGATATTATCTTTAATTATGGTATACCTACAAACGAGCGTTATCCTTGGGTTGTGGCGTTTAACGTTAAAGTTGGCGATTTAATTTTAGCTAGTTAACTTTTCTATCTGCTAATATAGCTAAAAGTAAACGAAACTATAGATTGGTAGGGAAAGGATAATCTTAAATATGGCCTTAGTTTTCCAAGTTAATTAGACGTTTAAAGGAAATAATATGCTCTAGCGCATCTATAATATAAATCTAAAATATATATATAGTTTCTAAATGCGAATAGTTTATAGTATTTTTATATATAGCTTTTTCTTTTATAAAGACCTAAGCCAATTATACTCCGTCTACTAAAACACTATATATATAGGTTTAGGTATAGTATATATAATCCCCTAATTATTGCTTGCGGAAAAGCTTAATAGGGTAGTAGCTAAGTAACCGCAATGCCTAAGTAATGGGGTTCCTAATACCCACACCCTATCTAGGTAACAGTATAGATCCTTAACGTTAGTCTAACACTTCTTAGAAACTTTACAATTAACGTATCTATATTAAGTCCACTAATCTATTAATATTTCGTATATAATGACGTACTGCTAGACAGCAATTAGAATTAGGTCTTTAACTTAAGTGATATTCCCAGAGGGTTTGACCTACTAATATATATAGGAGAAGTTTCTAGACGTAGCTAATAAGAATAGATAAAGTTTAGAACGCCTGTAGGATATCTTTTTAAGTTAAAGGGTTATACTTTTAGAATTATAAGGATTAGGGAGTACCTAGTAAAGGTGCAAATTTCAATAGCTTAGGTTATAGTAAGTATATGCACTTTATATTATTTCTACTAGCTTAACAAGACTGCGATAGATAAGATATTAGATATACTAGACCGCATAAATTAGATAGAAACGGCTGCATGCGGCATTGCTTTAAGGAAAATGCACTTAAATATTTATTCTATTCCGCTTTTAAACGGGCGTATATATTAAGTAGATATACGGTTATAGTAGGAGCACCGGTAAGCCCATTTTAGCTCCCTTTCTAACACTAGCCTTATCTTTATGCTAATATTCCTTATACTGGCGATGCCCAATCTAGGCATCGTAGCAGCCTATTCTGGCCCCTGACGCCAAAATCTTTAAGGCGCCGTGTAGTAAAAACGCCCTTAGAAGCTAGCTGCACCTTACACTAGCATCCTCTTCAGCCTTGCTATATTTAAGCCTTATGCATTATATATAAACCTAAATTAATAAGAAGCAAATGTTATAAAAATTCTAAGCCTAAAAGTAAAAGAAATACATAGGATTAGATCTAGAAATGTTGAAGAAGTTCCCATATAATGACTCTTATAAACTTTATAATGACTTAAAGCCCCCTTATATATACTTGGAGAAGTTTCTACGTAAACAGCCCTATAGCTACAAGTCCAAGCCCCTTTATATATATTTAGAGAAGTTCCTACGTAAATAACCCTATAAGCGTAGCTATAAGTCCAAGCCCCCTTGCGTAACCTAACCACCCCTCCCCACTACACCGGAATAGATAAACAACCGCTATATACTATAAGTAGAGAAATGATTTAAATAAAAAGAAAACACTATAAAAAAACATGTTTATATCCTTAAGATATAAATCTATAAGTACCGTAGTCTTAAACACGACTAATAGTTGCTGAGGTGGTATGCGTCCTAGGTCCATAAGAAATTTAAAAAATCCTAGGTCGTTAGCATAGATTTGCCTTTTATTATCGCTTTTAAGGTAGTAAATAAATTTATTTAAGTGGAAGCATAGATTATCGCAAATGCTTTATAGCTCGCTATAAGTTAAGCGGGTAGAGACTCTGGTAGAAATAGTAAAATATTGTTTTGTTTCGCGATAGGCTAAACAAAAAGAGGCTAAAGTTTTAACCCTTTTACCAGCTTTTATTAGAAATCTTCTTTATATTTATATCCTGTACTTATAGATTTAAGACTATAAAGCCAAGGCCACCGTATCCAACTGTCGCCCATATAGCCTCGGCATTTAATATCTCTTTATTGCTGTCTGCCCCTATTTCTTAATCTTTAGTACTAATACTATTTTCTCCGTTATATAATGTCTCTGCGTCCTATTTTTAATCCTTATTAATAAAGTTACTTTCCCAACTAGTTAACGCCTCTACATTGCCGTCGTTATCTCTAAAGTAGGTTTCTCTATCTATAAACGCTTACTCACTAGCTAACAATTTAGGGACGCTATGCTTATAGGTACTTAGGGTTACGGGATACTACTTAAGGAAAAATCGTGGTTAATATTATTGGGATATAGAACAAGCCTGTGGACCTCTAAGTACCGGCTGCTCAGCGCCTTAAGTAAAAGATCTCCCCTAACGTAAGGCGGATTAATAGGAGTTAATTGCTGCCTATATAAGGCGAAGCGTTTATAAAGGGCTTAGCTAGAATGCTAATTAAACCACCCTATAGGCACTAATAGCTCCTTTGCCACAGATGGGGGGTTAATATATAAGATTAACTAGCTAGGATAAGTCTACTACTTAGGCAGTGTCTTGCCCTAAAAAGAATGGGCGTCGGAAGTAGATTATATAATACTATTCCTACTAAGAGAGGCGTTATTAGGGGTCATTATTAACTTCCGGTTTTAGTTTATAACTTTATACAAACGCTTCTGAACCCTACTAAGGCATACGGCGTCTATTAGGGATTATTAGCCATTTAAATTTAGCAACAGCTTAGCTAATAGCTACTCCTAATAATACCTTACTTATAGATCGCTTTAGGCGCCTGTAGTCTTAGGCGTAGACAATATATAAGCTAAGAGTAATTATAGCCACTAAATATTATACTATAGATACTATATAGAGTAGAAAAGGGCGGCTAGTATACTCCGCCTTTTTATTCTGCCTTCTATCCTAACTCCGCCCTAGGAGAGAAATGGAATATAAATATTATGCTCCTGGTTCTTATATACTATTAAATTAACTTACCTTTAAATCTAACCTCTTAACTATATATCCATTACTATCTTTATAAGAATACTAGATATTATATATGTTACCTTAACTAAGCTTAAATACGTTACTGATATAACCTATAGGTCCTTAACCAGTGCTTATAGAAATATTACTATTTGCTACTACCCTGAGGGCAATATACCTAATTATTAACCTACTAGAAACCTTAAATTCTAGAATTGCATTAATAACAAAGACACGGCATTTAGTAGCGGGGAGGAAAAACAATTATAGCTTTCCGACCCTATGTAGAAATAGATGCCTTATATACCTGCTTAAATACCTAATAAAGTCAATCCTTATAAAAACAACGACAATATAAAGGGCGATGCACAAGAGGACACGGTTTGGGGAGGCGTATAAAAAATATACCTTAATTACTTTAAGGACTTAGAAGGCCACGGCGAAGCTAAAAGAGGCTTACCTAAACCAATAAAGGACCATTGCGAGGCCAAGATAGGCTCGCCTCAACCGGTGGATACAGTTGCGGTTTCTAAACACGTTTTGCCAGTAACTTAAGGTATATTTATAAGACCCCTATATTTATTTAGCAATATTAATAAGTAAGCAGAGAATAGCTTAGCTAATCTTATAACGTTTCTTAGAGTTGCATCTCCCCCATCTAAAGTATTAACGATTTCTAATACTATAATTTTGTATAGACAACTAAAGTATCTCGTCTTGTGGTTGCCTTCTTGTTATATAATAAAGGACTTAAGACGTCTCCAAAGCCCTAGTTATAAATCATTTATATCTACGTTTAGCCCTATCGTAGTAGTATGCTAGTATCCTACCTAGGTTTTAGCCGCGGACATACTACCAAAGAGACTTGCATTATACTATACTAAGAATCCCTGTCTCTTTTGCCATTATACTAAGATATACAAACTACTTAAAGATGTTATAATAGAGATAGGTAAGAGGAGCAAGCCATACAAGCAAGGAGATTAACTAGGAAAGGCATTAGAGGATTTATTAGAAGAGATATTAGTAGTAGATTCTTTGATTAACGTCTAATACGGATCCTATCTAGGCCCACGCAGACTACTCCGTATATAAGGGAAAAGTAATATTGATGGGAAAAAACCCTTGCTACTAGGGAGGAAGGAAAAACCCTATAAGCCACCTTAGTAGGATAAAAAACCCCGTTTTGCCATGCCTGCACGTAGCAGCGGCCCTATAGGCCTACAGCTATGTCCTCCTCCTTAAATGTTTTAAACTCTTTAGGAATTACTGCTTCCTTCTTTAGTTTATCTAGAGCTAGGGTTTACTACGTCCTAGCTAGGCCTTGCCGATTAATTGCTGTATATAGTTGTGTCCCGTATCTTAACCACCCCTTATATGCTATCTCTTATTAACTATTGCTATATATGCCTTACCTCCCCCCCCTTAAGGCCTATTAAAGGCGTAAGGGGGATTTATCCATTCTACTATCCTAATACTAAAAGACGAAAGTAGGATGTGTGTGTATATGTATCTAGGTATCTTTTATGCCTAGGCCCTAGTTACTAGGCCCTCTCTAAGGGCACCACTCCGTTAAGAGGAGATAAGGAAAACCGTACGGGGTTATCCAGCTGCCTTTTAGTAGTATTATGGTAGTATGGTAAGTGACTGCATGCTCCGCGGGCGATCGCCCTAGGGGTTAGGAGGGGCCGTATATTTGCTTGTTCGTTTGTTTGCACTTGTCTATTTGTTGATATAAGGTCGTCAATGCTTTCCATTGGGGTTTTTGGGGATGTTATCGAAAACTGCTTATCCATGTTGGATTATATAGATGCCCTGGATAGAATAGTGTAGTAGTTGTTATACTATAGAGGGCCAACAGTAGTGGTTTTTAAGATCTCACCATCCGAAAATTTTTCACCACTGCCCTTGACGCCTACAACCACCACTAGGTCTTGTCCACACGCTGTACAACGTCTCTGCGTTGGCTTTGGATCTGAACTTCAAAGACCAGGTTTGTAGCCGTCACCACGTACAGGTGCAGAGTCCGATTTCGACGGCCTTAGAAGAGATATTAAGAAGAAGGGTACATAAGAGAAAGGTAGATCCTACTATGGATAGAGATCCTAAGAGGTCTAAGGTATAAGAAATTTCTTATAAGGAAGATTTTTGCAATTATATTCTTGTCTTTTGGTATTAGGAATTAAGGCGTTAATTAGGATTTCCTTAGCTTGGTGTTTTATTTCTATCTAGTTGCTTCTATGTTAAAAATATCTTATTATCGTTTGCGTGTATAGACAAGTTTTTATATATTGGATTGAAGTTAAGAGACTCGCTTATAGTAAGCTTATAAGTTCTCTACCTTTTTATACTTGGTAGCGATAAGTTAGCCAGCCTGTAACTTGTTTGGTCTTCTATAAAGAAAAGACTCGTTATAAAACAAAGAGTTATTCTGATTAGACTAGATTAGGTTAGTAAGCCTATAGGCCTTCTTGGCACCCTATAGCGTAAGAATAAAACCAAATAAAACCAAATAAAAAGACTCGTCGCTTTCTAATCTGGATGTCTTAGAATTAGCCTTTGTTAGCCTACCTTCTTTAACCTAGTTAAAATGTACTAGTGTCTTCTTAACTGGTATAGGATAGAACTTTTCCTTTAAAGCAGTTAGTGGTCTTAGATAAACCTCGGTCTACTAAGCCACGTCTTTTCTACCTACTAGCCCCTAATGCGCCTCTATTGTGTATCTTTTCTCTATCCTCTATCCTTTACTCCTACTATTGTATTTCTACCCTTAACTAATGCTCTCCTATATTCGCCTTTGTTACCTTTAGCTACTAGAGACATGCCCTTCTTATTAACTAATAAGGAAACACTTTAGGCATTATAGATGATAAATAGACCTAACAAAAGGCTACAAGTTAATTCTATTAGAGATTTATATAGCCTCTACGGTATATCCAATTCAGAAACTAGTGTTTTTAAGTGCTTAGTTTTTACCTTTATTAGTGACTAAGACTATGTCTACTTTAGTAGAGCGCTAATTAGAGGGATATATTTAAGCTCCTAGGGTCTTAAGAAGGCCTTAAAACGAGTTCTAGATAAGGATATATACCCTAAAGTGCCGTCGCAAATTACAGTTGCGTTAATCTTAGTAGAGGTAGATGTTTATATTAAACGTCCTAAGCTAAACATCTATGATAACTGGGTAAACTTAGGCCTCCTAGTAAGGCTGTTTTTAGGAAAAGCCAAGACATTTAAAGCCCTTATTTAGAAGCCGCATTATAGAAATATTATCCGATATTACGGCTGTATTGTCTACCGGCATTATATTACTAGTATTGTCCTTAATTAATGTTTAAAAACACTAGAAGACTGACTAAGGGAAGGCACGTATGGCTTTAACAAAAGACTATATATAGATGGTGTTAAATTAGGAGTTAAGTATCTTTACTTTTTTAGATATATATATAATAACCTTAATCTAAGCAACATTATAGTCGGCGAAGATGATACCCCTATTATTATTGATTTGGGTTCTTATAAGCATTTTAGCAAAGCCCTTATATCTAGAGGTATATGCGGATAGATAGATAAGGACTTTATATCTTTCGAGCAACGTTATAACAAGGCTGCTTTAATAAAATTATAGAAGCGGCTTAAGAAGAAATAACTTTAAAAGATTAAAACCGCTTAGAGTTTCATTTCTTTCGCGGAATTATACAACTTTAATAATTAATTCCTATATCTTAGATATAGATTACTAATCTTAACCGTCTAAAACATCCCCTTAGCTAAGAAGACCTGGTTGTTGGTGGCTAATATATATCTAATATTATATAGGTAGGGCTTAAGCAATCTACTCTCCTAAGCTCTGTTCTTCTTTATATCTAGCTATCGAAATCTTAAGTAATAATAATTATAGTTACTTAAGTGCACCTAAATAGTTTTAGAGAGCTACCTATTGCAAGGACTAACCATCTGACTTACATTTTGCTATTATAGGTGGATTTTAGCGGAAAAGTGCTCTTACGTAGCTATGGCGAGGAGGGGTAGGCTCTTTAGGGGTGAAATTAGGAGTGGGGATGTAGCGGCGAGTTCTATGTAGCCATTTGACTTTTATATAGGTGAGTAAACTATATAAGTCACTATCTATAGCTACGCGACTAGGTAGCAGTCTTGGTATTTCCGGGAAGGGATTATATAGAGAAGGTACACAAAGTGGCTTATAGGCGGACTAGCTTGTATAATTACCTAGCTTATACGACCCTAACCCGTTAACTTGGGCATATAGGTTATCAATAAGAGTCTACCAATTAAATTAATAGGATTTAGTGGCCGTGCTTATTAGTGTTTGTGTATAGGCCTTCCCTCTACTAATAGGTTAAGGGATACTAGTGCGCATAAAGACCCCTATAAACATTGCAACAACTTAAAGGTTTTTTTTTTTAAGAGAAGATAAAAGAAAGTAATATTCTAGCCAACCTGGATGGCTTAATAGATACAAAAAGATCAGCCTAGGGTTTACTAGAAAGCTATATATACAGCTTATAAAAATACCATTTAGCTCTAGGTAATGGAAACTAGTTAACACTAATAGAGGAGTAAGATAGTAATTAGAGGCTTAAACTAAGCAGGACAGAGAAGATCTAAAACTTGTTTTAGATAAAACCAGCTAGCAACTATAATAATAGCATAGATTGCCATAATAAGAACGTCTTTAAGTCAGTCTATTTTAGTATTAGTTAAAGAAGATTACCTATATAAAAAGGAAAACTTACTAGATTTGCTATTTTAGATAAGATAATTTACTAGAAGCACGGTAATAAATAAAATAGTAATTAGAAAGGTATTAAATAAAAGCGTTATATAATTCTGGCCTATAGTCTAACTAAGTATAATAATAAAGGGGAGAACTAAAAAGGTGATTTATATACTAGATTTAATAGCAATATTAATTACTAGGCTTATTTTATCCTTGCAAGCTACTATAACCACTATTATATACTTAGCAGTGTTCCTAACAATTAGAAGTAGGATAAAACTGATAAAAGTAGTAGAAGCAGTGCCGCTTGCTATAATATTACTAATGCTGTTAACCATAAACTTGGAATAGAAGGCGACCAACACAGTAAAGAATCTAAGGGTTATAATTGCACCCTAGATTATTAATTTGGGCACCTTAATCTCATCATCTTCCTTTTCTGCGTTTAAATCCTACTTAACTTAGGAGGATTTACGCTTAGGAGCCCTTTGGCTTAGAGTATTATACATTTTAGTATATAACTTTAATTAAAATATAAGGTAGCAAATGTATATAATTAGGATGATAACAGCTGTTCTATAGGAAAGCTCCCAATTAAGTATAGAGCTATTAAGGCTTATAGCTATGTAGGTTAGTATCTATTATAGGTTTAAAGCCATTATTAAACTTACTTAATAGCGTAGAGTGGAAGGCAGTTGAAATAATTAGACTACTAATGTATAGAGCTAGAAGGCCAGCCGTAGTATTTACTACTGTTATATTAAAATGTTGCTCTATCCGGTTAATGCCTTTAAAGAAGAAGCATATACTAAGGATAAAGAGTAAGTTCGAAAGTATACTGCCAATTAAGGAAGTTTTAATAATAGTAATCTGGCCCTTGGTTAGAGCTAAAATGGGGATAATTAATTTAACAGCATTTCTGCGCTAAATGTTAGATAATATTAGGACAAATAAGAAGCGGAGAAACGTACCTAAAAGTTATATTTAAAAGACTACCTAATGTATTACCGGCGCGGAGTGTAATCTCTTTAGTAGTATAACTAATTATTACAGTAAGCGGGATAATGGTAATAAAGTTAACAATAAATATAGCGATGCCGTTAATATAAAGATAATTGACCATAAAGCCAACGGAAATAGTAAGAAGAAGTATATTTATCTATAAGTTAAATAAGACGGCACGAACCTAATCCTTGGTAGGTATCTTACGCTTTAAAGCTACTTTCTGCCTTTCTTTAATTATTGGCTTAAGATATAAGGGGTTTTATAGGCCTATACTAGCCTCTTTATTAGGTTATTTATTATTAGGCCTTGTCTAGGCTGCTTAATAGGCTTTTAAGAATATTGCTAAATATAAATATACCATTATAAGCACGGGTTTTAATTATTCCTAGAAAGAGCATAATAGAGAAGGGCAATTTTATAGTCTAGAGGGTACCTATATATAGCAAAGACTAAGAAGTCCAATAGTACTTAGCTAATACTAACGCCTCAAATCCACAATAGTGCGTTTAGCTTTTTTTTTTTTGTTAATTTTATAAGTAAGAATCTAAAGCAAATTCTAGAATAGTTATTATAGAGGAGAGGAGGATTAACATTAATAACTAGATAGAATGGCTAGTAAAAAAAGGAGAAGATAGAGTAATAAATAAATAATAAGTGAAAAGTAAACCGACTACTTATAGAAATAAGGGCGCGGTAGAATATATAAATAAGGGTGTAAGTCTATATGCCTTTAAGTACTAGCTACTCAGCGTCTTAAATATAAGTCCTCCCTTAACGTAAGGTAGATTAATAGAAGTTATTATGCCGCCTGTATAAGGCGGAGCGCTTATAAAGGGCTTAGCTAGAATACTAATTAAACTACCCTATAACGTACTAATAGCTCCTTTACTATAGATGGGGAGTGAATATATAAGATTAATTGGCTAAGATAAGTCTACTGCTTAAGCAGTGTCCTACTCCATAAAGGGTAGGCGTTAGGAGTAGATTATATAATACTATTTCTGTTGGGTAAGGCGTTATTAGAGGGTCATTATTGGCTTCTAGTTCTAGTTTATAATTTTATATAAACGCCTCCAAATACTATACTATTAGGGCTGTTTAAAAACTAAGTTGCCTATTTACCTTATCTTAACCTTAGGCTAGGCTTATTAGCTATTAAGGCGATAGAAAGTTGCGTTAAGGTATATAATAGGGCTTAAGTGAAGCCGCGTAACTAAATGGGCATTGCTATTTAAAGTAACGCTTAACCAGCTGCCTCTATATCACTGTCTTAGAATAATTAGAAGAAAGGGGTTGGTGCTAGCCCTTATTATTTAATATAACCCTCCTATAGAGGTATAGTAAAGTAGGGTATAGGTGGGGAAGGATTATACTCCTATTATAGCTGTATTATAGTGCATTTATAATACTATGCTAGTATCCCTAAGTTAGTAAATTGGCTTAACTTTTAAGGTATAGTTAAAGCGGAGCCTACCATTAGCTCTCCTATTAGCTAAGTAATAGAGAGGAGCAGGATATAAAATGCCTCTATATCCTTTAACTAGACTAGTACCAAGTATAGTATCCTTTAAGGAAATCCTTCCTTACTTTCTTGCAAAGATACTTAAACTATTAGCTGCCTTATCTTTTTAATAATAAGCGACTTAAGCAACTTGGACGCCACAATAGAGGATACCACATTATATTAGATTAAGGTGCGCTCTAAATATTAAATTCTTTATAGGATACCGCTGATAGAGCTAAGATATATTACTTACTTCCAATCTTAAGGGCTCCGATAAGGCCGTTAATATAGTAAGGCGGGTGTTATGGGACACCTCCATAACACCTTATACACGTCCACCTGTTTCCACCGTCTCGACCTCCATATTAACGACTCAGTTAATTAAGACACATAACGGCAATCTAAGGCAATTTGCCATTACGTGACGGTAATCTACGGCAATTTGCCGTCCTCCACCATATTCCGCCACATTCCGCCAAGATCCGCTAGGACTATAACCCAAAGCCTATTCCGCCCTATGCACGTGTTAACCAAGCAACCAAGTTAACGATATATACCCCTTTCCTCCCGTTTCCTTACCTTCTTTCCTTACGCAACGTCTTGACTTTATTACACAGTTCATATATATAGCTTAATAATATCTACTTCGCTATATATTATTATCGCTTGTGCTTACTCTGTGATACTATGTTACGTTAACCCTATATACCACCCTCCGAAATGTAGAACGACCCTAAAGCCCCTATAATAGCTGTTGGCATTATGTCCGCACTCTAAGAACAATTGGCAGAAATATAGAAGTCCTTTATGGACGCCCTCGTACAGAACCAAGCCACTTTAACTTAACAATAAGCCGAACAAGAAGCACGATACTAGCAATTAATTAAAGACCTCTAAGAAGAAATCCGCACCCTTAAGATGCCTATATTAGGGCCCTAAGACCGAACACTATCTCTAGAGATGAACACGCGGAACGAGAGCCCCGAACCTGTAGTAGTTACTTACCCCAAACCAACTACTGCACTATAACGATCTGAACGACTACTAAACCCTCCAATATTTACTGGTAAATGATGAGAACTCCAATCATTCCTAAGCTGGCTTAAAAATAAGCTAACTAGTAACGCTAACTGCTACCTAACTAAAGCCAACCGACTCTGCTACGCCCTAAGTTGATTAGGAGGAGACGTAGCTAACCTTATTAAACCTCTTTAACCGAACTTAGTACTAAGCCTAATTGTACTTCTTAAAGCCACGTATGGTGACCCAAACTGCCAAGCTACTGCTTAGAGAAAGATAAACTATATAACTTAAGGAATAAAAAGCTTCCTAGTATACTTCTCCAAATTTAACTGTTACGTAAAAGAAATAGGCTGGAACGACTCCGTACTAATTAACAGCCTTATTAAATCCCTAAGCCCCGAACTGAAAATCTCCCTAATAGGTATAGACCTACCAGGAGCTCTTAATGCCTACGTAAACATTATTAATAAACGATACAATAATATACTACGCCTAACACCAAAGTCCGCTCCTTAATACAATACAACAAACCCATAAACGTCTACTAAGTTATTGTCTTAGCCTAAGCACCCCGACGCCATAGATATTAACACTGGAACCCTAGGATATGCCCTACTAGGGTCCTCTAAATAAGAACAACGTACCAAGCTAAGCCTCTATTTTAAGTGTAGAAGTAGCTCCTACCTCTTTAACTACTGCTCTGTCCCTATGCCCTAACGCAAATTATAAACGGCCAACACTAGTAGCCGTTCACCGTATTAATCCTCTAGTTACTATCCCTGATCTCCACCTAGTTCCAGCCCCGTATCCAGTAAGCACCACTTATAAGAACAAAGCTATAACCGACACGCTATAAGAACTCCACCCTGATCGCCTCTAAAAGGAAGGTCCTGGAGCTAAGTCGCTCTCTGGGACGGCGCTGCCTCAGGATCTCGTTAAATACTTTAGATATTACGAACTCTGACTCTTAGGATTACAGCATAACCATTAACTATCGTCTTTAGCAGAATAATTAATAGGTTAATGCTTAAGTCCTAATTAATATAGGAGCTAGTAGCATAGGATTTATTAATAAGATCTTTATATAAGATAATAGTTTTACTCTAACCCCCCTTAACTAGCATATTAATGTATTTGGATTTAATAGCAAACGCACTATCTTAGGCTGTATTACCTATGTAGTATTCCTAAGACTCTAATACCTGAACCATAAAGAACTGATTAAGCTTTTTATTACCACTCTAGGTTACTTAGTGATCCTTAAACAACCCTGGATGAAGCTATATAAGGTAACTATTAATTGGGACAACCTTAAGCTTCTATTTACCGCCTCCCGTTGCAAGCAGAAGTGTTTTACAACTCGCTACTTAGACCCTAAACCGAAATCTAGAAAATCCACTAAGATCCACTAGTCTAAAAAGTCCACCCAATTTCACCTACCTAAGAATTCCACTAAATTCCACTGACATGAGATTTCCACTGACATCCATTAAGAACCCGGAAATTATACTAGACCATACAAACTAACTCTAACTGCTACACCCCAAACTAAGCAGAAGCTTAAGCTTAACATACAAAAGTACTAGAAGAACTGGTATTCTACTATAAAAAGGATACTTAAAGAACCCGAACCTAAATCTAACACCGACTCTGTACCTAACACTAAGCTTGAACCCGAACAAGAAACCATATAAGAAACTAAGGATGATCTAAGCTCGCTTAACACCTTAGATATCTACATAATTGGAGCTACCCCGTTAGCACAACTTGCCAAGAAACCTGAATATATAATCTTCGCTGTTACAATAGCTGATATTAAAAAGGCCTTAGCATTAAAGAAATACACCAACCCTGCCACAAAAGTACTAGTATGCCACTATAACAACCTAGAAGTATTTTTATGAAAGGAAGCCGATAAGCTAGTAGAACACCGACTATATAACCATAAGATCGTACTCGAAGAAGGAAAACAGCCAGGATTTGGACCCTTATATAGAATGTCCCAAAACAAACTCCAAGTATTGCGGAAGTACTTGGATGAACACCTAAGTAAAGGATTTATTAGAGTAAGCTCTTTACCTATAGCTGTACCTGTAATCTTTGTTAAGAAACCTGGCGGCGGTCTACGCTTCTGTGTAGACTACTGAGCTCTTAATACTATTACTATTAAGAATTGGTACCCGCTCCCGTTAATTTAAGAGACATTAAACCGATTAAGTAAGGCTCGCTACTATACGAAACTCGACCTTATCTACATATTTAACCGCCTCTGTATCGCAAAAGGAGATAAATAGCTTACTGTATTCCGTACTAGATACGGACTATTTAAATACTTAGTGACGCCGTTCGGCCTCGCGAATGCCCCAAGTTTATTCTAACACTTTGTAAATAATACCTTATGACCTTACCTGGACGTTTTCTATACTGCTTATATTAACAACATCCTGGTATACAGCAATAACCTAGCTAAATATAAGAAACACGTTAACCTTGTTTTAGAAGCCCTATATAGAGCTAGACTACAATTAGATATAGATAAATGCGAGTTCTATAAAACAGAAGTTCTATACCTCGGACTTATTATCTCTATAGACGGTATATAAATAGACCTAAAGAAGATTAAAGTAATTGTAAACTAGCAAGAACCCAAGAACGTTAAGGACGTAAGAGCCTTTATAGGATTTGCTAATTTCTATTAACGGTTTATCAATAACTTCTCCGCCCTAGTTTTATCTCTTATGGCTCTAACCCAAAAGAATAAAGCCTTTATCTTTAACAAGGAATGCAAGAAGGCCTTTACCTATTTAAAAGTTATGTTTACTACTATACCTATACTCTAACACTTTGACCCGAACCAAAAGAGTATTATAGAAGCTGACTTATCTAACTACGTCACTAGAGGCATTCTGTCTTAGTATAATAAAGAAGGGGTACTGCACCCTGTAGCATACTTTTTAAAACGACTAAGTCCAGCTAAATGTAACTACGAGATCTACAATAAAGAATTGTTAGCCATTATTAGATATTTCAAATAATGGCAACCTAAACTGGAAGGCGCTGGATTTCTAATTAAGGTCCTTAGCGACTATAAGAATCTATAGTACTTTATAACCACAAAACAGCTAAGTTATTATTAAGCCCGCTAGTTAGAATATCTGTTTTATTTCCAATTCTCAATTATATACTACCTAGGCGTTTAAGGTTAAAAACCTAATACCCTAACTCAACGTTCATAAGATATAACAGTATAGAAAGAAGCGCGTGCCTACCGCAATTAAACCCTGCTTTGTCCTGGATTATTTAATCCCCTGGCTAAAGACCTTATAGTACACGTCCTTGAAATAACTGATTAATTAATTAAATAGATTATAATTAACAAATACCCAAACAACGAGTTTATCCAAGAGACACTTAAGCTAATTTAAGATAGCGTTAGACGCTCTAAAAAGATCTCTCTAAGTGAATATGAAGTTCGCGGAGACCGCTTATACTACTAGAACCGCCTAGTTGTCCCTAATTATAATAAGCTTAAGCTTAAGCTTCTTAAACACGTACACGACCTACCAGTAGCTAGCCACCTAGGCTAAGGAAAAACCCTAGAACTACTCTAACGGGAGTACTACTGGCCGAACATATATAACACGACACGAAGGTACGTCTCCAGCTGCTATACCTGCTGATAAGCTAAAGCTTCGCATAAGACGTATAACGGCTTTCTAAAGCCACTGCCTGTTCCAGACCGAAGATGGAAGGACATCTTAATTAACTTCGTTATTAATCTCCCCAAAAGTAAAGGCTGTATAAATATTATGGTAGTTATAGACCGACTATTTAAGATAAGATACTTGATCGCCTGCCCCAATATATTAGTACCTGCCGTTACCTAACTGTTCCTAGATTACATATGGAAACTCCATAGACTCCCCAAAATAATCGTCTCTAATAAAGGCCGCTAGTTTATCTTGGCGTTCTGGAAAGAACTAACTACCCAACTCCGCATTAAAGCACTGTTGTCTACAGCATATTACCTAGAAATGGATGGTCAAACGGAACGTGTAAATGCTATAATAGAATAGTATATTTGGATATACACGTCGTATCTACAGGACGACTGGATGGACTAGCTTGTATTTGCCGAGTTTACCGTAAATAACTCTATCTTAGAAATTATAAAGGTCTCCCTATTCCTAGCTAATTACGGCTAGCACCCACAAATGGGTTTTAAACCCTTTAGTAATGTTCCTTATCTAGCTTATTAGGCCTTACAAGTTATAGAAGCAAACGAATTTATAAAGAAGATAGAAGAACTATAGGAGTTCCTTACTAACAAAATAATATGGGCCTAGTCTATCTATAAAGCTATAGCAAATAAGAACCAAACCCTAGCACTGGCTTACTAAATTAGTAACTTTGTCTGGCTAGATATAAGAAACCTAAACACAAAACAACCTACTAAGAAACTTAATTAGAAGAACACCGGCCCTTATAAGGTTAAAAAAGTTGTCTCTCCTTATGCCTACCAACTAAAGCTCCCTGATATGGTTAAAATCCACCCTGTATTCTATACGTTAGTCCTCCGCCCTACTGCCCCTGTATTGGACGCTCTGCCTGGATAGATCCAGGACCCTCCCCCACCAGTTAAGGTGGATGGTAAGGATAAGTACTTCATTAAAAGAATTAACGACATTAAGTATAATAAACGGAAACGCCAGTATATGTACCTCACGAAGTGGAGAGGCTTTACTGAACCCTTATAGGAACCTATTAACTCCGTAGGACATACACAAGCCGCAGAAGACTTTTACGAACTCTACCTAGAACTACCACAGCCCCATCTCGCAGAAGCTCGAGTTTAAAGGGGGGGTACTGTTATGGGACACCTCCGTGACACCTTATACACGTCTACCTGTTTCCACCGTCTCGACCTCTATGTTAACGACTTAGTTAATTAAGACACATGACGGCAATCTGAGGTAATTTGCCATCACGTGACGGCAATCTACGGCAATTTGCCGTCCTCTACTATATTCCGCCACATTCCGCCAAGATCTGCTAGGACTATAACCCAAAGCCTATTCCGCCCCGTGCACGTGTTAACCAAGCAACCAAGTTAACGATATATACCCCTTTCCTCCCGTTTCCTTACCTTCTTTCCTTACGCAACGTCTTGACTTTATCACACAGTTTATGTATATAGCTTAATAATATCTACTTCGCTATATATTATCATCGCTTATGCTCACTCCGTGACAGTGGGTATGCGATAGTTACTTCCCTATAGTTTTATCTGTTTGCTAGCTTACTAATATAAGTAGGATATCTAATTAGTACCGGAATGTAAAAGTGATTTAGAGAATGATAAGGCTAATATAGAAGGAACTATAAGGAAATACTTACCCCGCACTAATAAGATAAAAAAAGTCGTCTTAATATAGTTTACTTAGTAACTCCTTCTAATAAAGCTTATTGACCCCTAGCTTACTCTATTAGGGGCAATAGAGAGACTAGGTAGCTTAGTTAATTAACTTAGCTATAGGCTTAGCTAACTTAATAGGAGAGTTAATAGTCTTAAAAAAAATGACTGCTATATTATAGATTATCTAGGGAAGGTTAATAATTAGACTAATAGCCTAAAAAGTAACTAGGAAGAAATAAGAGATACTATTAGGCGGTTTTAAAATAAAATCTATATTTTTAAGAGAGGTAGTAATAAAACTTTAGATTATAGAGATAAATAGGTTGTAAAGGCTAGAAATAAGATTACGGCATTTAAGAGGAAAAGGGTACGCTTAACCTAAGGATAGAGAAGTCTGCAGAATTAAGGAGGAAATTTATTAGATTAAATAGTACGCTCTTTAGTTATTATATTGTTTGCTTATTAAAGGAAATTTATATATTAGATTTAAGCTAGAACTAGCCCTGCCCTTTATGGCGAGTGTTTGCTGTATTTATATACTTAATTAGCAATAAGTTAGCAGATCTAACTAAGCTTAGTCCTTATCGCCTCTTCTCTACAACCTCTTTTTTACCATATTTACCGCCTGCTTAGCCTTATATAACTGCACTACTAAAGCCAATTGTGGGATAATACTTAAAAGCGTATTTGTATATCACTAGACGAATACTAAGCGCTATAGGATACGTTGGAGAAGGATATACGCCTTAGAGCCTGGGTTATGAATAAGCTTTAATATAATTATAATTTAGTTATACTCGAGAATTTCCGCTCTTTAGCCTTAGCGTTATAAGAACGTAAGGAGCGGTATTTATACTTTTACTGCCCTCTAAGATTTAGTATATTTTATCTATATATCCTCTTATAAAGAAAATGGCTTTAGAGCCCTCTTAAGACACCAATATTACTGGCATCCTTTAGGAACCTAGTGACTAAAACATAGTGCCGCCCTTATTTAAAGTGGTGAAGTAATATAAACCGCGAGGTAAATGGACATTGCATTGGCTTGCTTCGTCTACTAGTTTTATATGCCGTCAATATAACAAGTAGAAGATAGCGAAGCTTATAGCTATACGCCATAATTAATAGGACGACCTTTACTGCAATGCTTGTTATAGTAAGCTTCTCTTAAAGAAGTAATAAGGTCTATAATGCCCTAGAGCTAATAAGATATATTAAAACCTAACCGACTTAGAAGGGAATTACCATTAATTTAATCTAATTCTAAGGGGTATGTTGTAGGGGATTTTTATATCTAGTGTAAATAAATAGAAATAAACGCTCGTCACCTATATAAAATAGACACTGGCGAGGGTTATATTTTAAAGGGAATAAATAAGGCGTTGCTAAGGAGATAGGGAGTCTGCGTGTACTAGATCTAGTTTTAGGAACTAGAACCTGTTTCAGAAATCAGGTCGATTAACCGCTGTAAAAAGAGGTTAACTGTATCCATATTTAGTATATTAGATTTAGCTCGTTTTAGGACTAGTAATTATTTATTGGTATTCTTAGGCGCCCCTTTAGCCTCGCTATATAAGAGCTTCGCTATATTAGAGCCTTACGCGTTACAGAATAGACTAAAATAGATAAGTTTAATTAGTTATAAACCGGAAACATCGCATTTTAGGTTATTATGGCTTAGTATTTAACTAAGCCCTATAAAGCCTTAGTCTAAGCTACGTTAGATTGGCTTAACTTTTCCGCGCCCGATCTTTAATCCTCGTGTTTACTTATACCTTGCTTTCTTCCTTATACTTTTCTCCCTAGTTATTTCCTTATTACAAGACGCTCCTAACGTGTTCTTAACCTCCCTATATTTATTTACTATTATACCGTCCTTATATGCTAACCTCTTTAATCTCCCCTCCCCCCTACCTACCCGCCTACTATATCGGCCCTCCCAACATAGCTCTTGGCGCGTTCTCCTATAATAGCAAATCTCTTCAAATTAGATATAATTAAAATGAAATCCATTAGAGAGGGACTAAATGGTTTTTATAATTTATTTAACTCAACTTATAAGGATCTAGGTGTCTCTAACTCTTTAAATATATCGCGTTAAATAAGTAATAAAGATAACTGTTAATTTACCTAATATAAGCTCTATCTAATGCTCATAGAACTAAAAGATATTTTACTTAATTTAATACTTACTCTGCAGAGCCTTTTTACATCTTATTTATTGCCGTCTAATAGCGGTAACAAAAACCTCCTTAGTAATCTATTAAGACTTAATTTAGTAGTTAATTCCAACGGCTTTAATATTAAATAGTTCCTACCTCTCCTAAATATGATTTTTTGTATTAAGCCTAACAAGATTATCTAGGAGAAGGTATACGCCACCGTAACAGAGTTCACATTTTCTTCCTAACCGCTGCCACTTTATATTTAACAAACCCTATATCTACGCAATAAAAGCAGCTTTACTAACTCGTCTAAATATAGGAAATACGTAGATAATGTTCTAAAGGAGGAGCTAGGCCCTCTTTACATTAGGATTCCTAGCTTATATAAAGCATTTTTTAAGGAAGTAGAAGGTCTTAAAGAGGCAAGCGCCATCATTTTTAAGAAATGCAAAGAAGGGGACAATCTACTATACACCAAGAAGGGCGGCTAGCGTGACTAGCCTAAAAGCGCAGAGCAAGATAATATTCTAGAGTGGTTTAATAACCTAATTAGATCATTTTTAGGCTTCGCTAAGGAGTACGGGTCTGCCCTAAAGATACAACAAAAGCTCGTCGCATATACTAAGCAACCCTTATAAGGGTCTACAACAAAGCAAAAGCTAGATATTAGTTTTGTAAATAATCTAATAGCCGGCGAAAGCTCTTAATGCTATTAGTCGTATATACTTATACTAGGAGAGCTAAAGAGTAATCTAAATACTAATATACCTTTACAGGCATAGTTTAATTTAGGGAAGTATATAAGAGAAGTCTTCGCCACTTAGGACACTTATTACTTTATCTTAGGCTTTACCCTTTATAGATCTATTATGCGGTTATAGAAATATAACTAAGTAGGAGGCATCGCATCTTTACTATTTAATATTAATAAAGATGGACTATAATTTACCTCAGCAATATTAGGATTTCTCTAGATAAATAAGGAGTAGCTTAGGTTTAATCCTATTATTCTAATATTAAACGGCAAACGGTATATTAAAATTATACACAATAGCCAGACTAAGCGTCTTATTCTTAATAAAGTTATTAAGTGGGCACGCTGTGTTGTTGTCATAAAGTTCAAATAGATGAGTTCATTAATGAAAATGGGTTAATAGATTAATGATCTAGTATCGTGTCTTAAGTGACGTGTCTTAGGGGCCCTAGAGCTTCGAGCTACGAAGAGATTTTACAATGTACGTGCTCCGTGCACGTGACTCATGCACGTGACCCACGCCTTTAGAGAATATAGATTATCTAACACACCCCCTTAGCTTTGAGCTCTTTGAGGTTAAAGCTAGCCACCTTCTCGTGTCCGTTAATAAGTTAATTGAACCGTAATCTTATCTAAATCCTTCCGTCTTGCTCTGATACTGTCCCTTAGGTCCTCTAGCTACTTCTCCTTATCTAGCTGCTCCTTAATATCCACCATCCCGATCATATTAATGAAGCTTTAAAACCTCTGCTTGGGCAGGACCTTTATAAGTCCATCGGCGATTATCTCCTTTATTACTGTCTATTGAAATCGTACTCGTCTTATTACGTATTCCTAACGTAGCCAGTGTTAATAGATGTTAACGTATTAGAGCTTTATAATCAGCTTTACCGTATCTTCCATAATTAGTTAAAGCGTCTGCGTGTTATTACATTTAATAATTAAGGGCTTATTTAGGCGTAACGTTATTACTTTAAACATCCTGCTAATAAAGACAGCTTCCTTTACTGTCTATAATAGGGCTAACAACTTAGCTTCTATACTTAACATCGTTACCATACCCTACTTGTTTGCTCTCCAGGCGATTGGCCCCCTAAATAGCTTTATAATATATCCTTACGAGCTCTTTCTGTCGACGGAGTTGTCTGTAAATAATGCATCACTGGCACAGATAAATAATTGCGCTTTACCTCTACCGTCTCTTCCGTCGTCTTGTCCTTTATCGCGTATTCCTTTATCTCTCCCTCTACCGTTTGTTTCTTCCTTGTCTCCTCTATAGTAGATTGCTCTAATCCTCGTGCTATATAGGTACTGGATTACTCTATCTACCGCTTAATAGTGCTCTTAGTTTAGGTTCTAATTAAACCTTACCAGCCATAATACTACAAAAGCAATATCCGGACAGGTTATAGTGGCTGTATAAAGTATTAAACCTATTTTTCTCTAATATAGCATCGTAGAAGCTGCTTCTCTTGGTAGGGATATAGGACGGACTAGTAGGTCTATATCGGGGGACGGAAGCGTCGGACGGATCAATTGGTGATTAGTAGGGAGGAGTTCCAATTCTGCCATAGAAGTGTCTAGAAGACGCCCTCTGAGATCTATCTTATACTAGTTAGCTATCTTCTCAATATAGGCTTCCTAGGATAGCTATAGGAGCCTCTAGCTACAATTGCGTAGCACATAGATTCCTAGAAACCATTTTAGCTCGCTAAGGATACTTATCTGGTATTCCTTACATAGCTCCTTAATTGCTTCTTAAGCTTTCTTCTCATCTGTCTTTCAGTAGCAGAAGACAATATTATTAATATAGAAGAAGACGACTATTCCACCTTTTAGCATAACACACGGCTCCTAAGGTACCTCTTTAAAGCCCAATTCGTTTAATAAACTCGTAAGATTCTTCTGCTATAACAGTAGTGATTATTATAGTCTGTACAAGGCTTTTCTTAAGCGCAGTACTTTATCTGTCTTTCCTTTGTTAAACCCTAGCGGTAGCTTTATATAGACAACCTCGTCAGGATCGTAATGGACAAACGCATTAACTGCATCTATCTATGTCGTCTCCAGGTTGAATTTTACGGTGATTGCTATAAGGGTTCAAAAGGTTGTACTAGCTAATATAGTAGCTCTCATAGGTAGGTCTCCTGGGGCATATTAATTTCCGTATACTACTAAGCGTGCCTTGCATTTCTGGAGAAATCCATGCTTGTCTGTCTTATAGATAAACACCTACATTAAGCTGAGGACCTGCTGTCCCTTTATATACTTCTTATCTGTTTCTTAAAACGACCTTATTTAATAATAGAATTAGAGGTAGGCTTATTAAGCTTCTTAAAACTAATCTTAAAGAGGATACGTATTAAGGTCGCGGATTAACTAAGGTAGCGGAGGTAAGTTCTTCCTATATAATCTAACATTACGTATTCTGCCTGATTTTAGCTTACTGTCATTAAGTCAACTATTAAGGTTAAACTTCCTTCCTACTAAGAAGGCGCCTTGATAGGCTAACATAATCCTTTTAGTAACAAAGTCTTTAAACCTATTATCGCAGGCTTCCTTAAATAAGTCTTTAACCAAGTTGTTAAACACCCCCTAAGTATAAAACCCGTCTCCTACTCGGCTAACGATGTCCTAATCAGTACCTTATACATCTAACTTTATAGAATACTCAACGTAAAAGGTATATGGAGATTCTTCATCTTCTTCTGTTAGAGGTGGCGTATAATACGCATCTTCAAAAGCTCTTACAAGGTTAAAATCTGCTAACTTATTAAAGGCTTGAACTGGCTTATCGTTGACGTCTTCCTCTTAAATTAATGGTTCAAACACTTTGTTATTATCTTCCAGGAGAACCTCGTTCTTGGTTAGGGTATTAGGGAGTTAAATCTTCTCAATTAGCATATCTAATTCGGTGTGTAGATCCTTTAAGATATCTATTCGCTTTCTATTAAAGAACGTCTTCTTGTCAAAGATAACATCCCTAGTAGAGATAATAATACCTTTATGTAGGATCCAGATCCTGTAGATATTGGTAGAGTCATAGCCAACAAAGTAGCTGATATGGGCTCGCGGATCTAGCTTGCTTAGCCTTTTCTTCTTTAGCTAGGCATCCAACGTCATCGCATACGCCCTACAGCCGTAGGCTTTTAGGTGCGCTAGTTATGGCTTTCTTAACCCATTAGCTAGGTAGGTATGGAACCTCTTATATAGTAATTTCCATCCATTGCTTTCTCATGGCGTTTAATCTCAAAGGTAGACTATACAGTTAACGATCTCGTTCTATAGATTATATAGTAGCTTAGCAGCAATTCTCATTACTTATATTCTCTCAATAATCACACCCCCTAAGCGTTTGGCGGTACTATTCTAAGCTTAGGTATATGGCGCCAAAGGCTTAAATATAATCCCTTAAGTCCGTAGCTATTTAAGAGTTTTCTTTCTCCCTAGCTTATTGTCTAATCTAATAGTATTAACTTTAAGGTTATACCTCAGACAAATCCATTAGATAAAATCTTTAAGCACTTATAGTGTCTCCTTCTCCTTGCTATGCGTCGTTATAAAATACAGGAAGGTTTTTCCTAAGAAGGTGTTATAGATAAATATAACTTATATAAATCCAGCATGCGCTTCCTTAAGGTTAGTCCAGTCAATATAGAGGTTAAAATAAGATTTATTAATATTCTATTTTAAGAACCTTCTTAAGACCTAACGCTTAATTTTAGCGAGACTATAGTGTTAATATTCCGTTATCTTAGGGCCTTAAAGCTTAACTCCTAGGGCGTTGAGACCTAGATAATAAAGGCTTATAGGTCCTAAATAACCTAGACGCAGATGCCATAAATATGCATTACCTTTCAAATCTAGATAAGCGTCTTTTAACAATACTCTGCGCTTCCGTTGGCGGCGTAGCAGTTAGCTTATATTAAACGCTAATAGACTTCCTGGTTAGACGTATTTAATAGTCTATTATCCATAATATTCTTCTATTTAATATAGGATTGTATCATCCTTCTAAACTAGCAGATTATTATCTCCTTTATTATCCCAGTAGAACCCTTGTTTTTAAAGTAGACGGAACGACACTAGATTTATATTAAAGTCTATATAAAAGGTAACATCCTTAAGACGTAGGATTCCCTTACTCTTATCTAGTTTTGTGACCTGGATAGTAATATTGCCGTAACCTAGTATAGGCACTTCTAAGCTGCCGGCGATAATATATTTATATCTTAAAGCTTTCCTAAAATTATAAAAACAAGAAAGGTTATTAAAGATATAGAGAGTGGTTCCTAAGTTAAGAATGGTTAATAGCTTTAATGGATAGAGTTAACCGGTGTAATATAATTCTAGGAATATCGCATTAGCTTCTCCCTTAATCTTAACTATCTCCTATTATTGTTAAGCTTTATTAACCTTTAATTCCTTAAGCTTAAGTTATTCTACTTAGGCAGCTAGATCCTTGTCTTGCTCTACCTTTATAAGTACCCTTTTTATATATATACCTACGGCTTTAAATCCCTTAGGCCTTTTGCTCTCAAATAAATACTAATAGTTAGGAAGGGTATGTCCCCTTATATTGCATACCAGGCATTTAAGGTTCTTTAACCTTTTAAAAGACGTCTCTTTAGTTAAATTTATACCTGCCCTTTTTTGGCTACAAGATAAGCTGTTCCCTTTTCCTTTTTAGACTTTAGCAGCAATAGAGATACCCTCTTCAGGCTCTTTTACAAAGTCTACGTTAAATGCACGCCCTCTTGCCATCGTAGGTATGGCTTTAAAAAGGTTTTGGAATGCTTCTTGTAGCTCTATTACTACTTTATGGTATTCTGATAAGGGAGCCTTTTTGGTGTTATTTGCCTACTTTATATACAGAACAAAATAGGTTTCGCTTATAGGTTATATTGCATTTATAAGGTCCATTAGCCAGATCCCATTAGTCATCTATAGAAGATTATACTTCTCTACTATCTTTATTATATACTCCCATCGGTTAAGCCACTAAGTAACCTTTATCTGCTTAAGCCCTTTAAGTAATTCTGTGTACTATAGTTATACCTTCCTCATTATAAAGTTCTTTAAGGGCTTAGTGTCTTCTTTTAACCGAATTAGCCATTCCTTAACTATAAGAGAAGGGTTAAGTAGTAGCTTCTTCTAAATTAATACTATAGACGTGATCTAGGTGCGGATCTATTAGAGATACTCTTCCTGTTTCAGGAAGTACTTTATATCTTGGTTATAGTATTGTCTGCTATTCTTATACGCTCTCTATTAATTCGTCAAGAGCTATGCATATATAGTTGCATTCTCGTTAAAATCTATAACTTTTAGAAGAAGTAGTTTTTTAAATAGACCTTCTTAAGGTGCTTCTTTAGCTGGGTCAACATGGGCCCAAATTTACTAATCCATAAGGGCTTGTAGTTGTCAGATCCATTGCTCCCAGTCTTCTAGCTTATTAAGAATAATCATAGTCAACAAACTTAACGTTGGTGGAGTCATTTTACTAATAGGCAAAGGAGGAATTGTAATAGTATTTTATCGTTAGGATCGTCCTTATCATCAGGATCGTCCTTGTCATCAGGGTCGTCCTATAGCGATTAATGTGGAATCTCGTAGAATCTCATAGAATCTCGTAGAATCTCGTGGAATCTCGTGGAAGGTTCGTGTCAGAATCGTCCTGTGACACTTAAGGTAGGATTTCTGTCAGAGTCTGCGTCCTTAACGATAAGGTGTCAGAGTCTGACGATAAGGTAGAATTTCTTCAAATGATTAAGTAATAGCTGACTAGCTTCTTAAGTCGGCGGACCGGGCTCATAACTATCACGAAGTTCAAATAGATGAGTTCATTAATGAAAATGGGTTGATAGATTAATGATCTGGTATCGTGTCTTGAGTGACGTGTCTTGGGGGCCCTAGAGCTTCGAGCTACGAAGAGATTTTACAATGCACGTGCTCCGTGCACGTGACTCGTGCACGTGACCCACGCCTTTAGAGAATACAGATTATCTAACAGTTGTAGGTTAAGCAATAACTTGCTAGGAAGGACACTATAAGGGGGACACCTCTAAGAAACCCCTTATTATTAAAGACTTATAGCAGTACCCAGAGCGCGAAAAAGAAGGCAAACTGCTACATAAGATATTGGAGAAGGGAGTGGTTAATATAGCTAGGTATTATTACTATAAAATAGTTTACATAGGTGGGCAAGATAATAATATCTTTAATATCCATAAGGAGCTAGATATTATAAGAGCGATAAACTATAAGCTAGAGGGCTTAATAATGCCTTTAAGACTAGCTGGAGTGCAAGGCAGTATAAAAAAAGGTTAAAGTTTTAGCAGAAAGAGGTCTTCTAGCTATAGCGCCCTATTACTGCCCAGCAAGCGCCTATATTCGACCTCTCTAACTAAGCGCCCTATTATATAGAATCGCATATATTAACGCGTTATTACTAGTAACTATAGGAAGCCTCTTTACAAGGCAAGCTCTTAGGCTGCAATGCTTGCTATACTAGAGGGTGGTATTAAAGGATATAAGTCTTTATATATACAGGCCGGCATTATCTAATATAACATTTTAATAGGCAACCTTATAATAAATAAGGAAGATAATAATTCTTCTTAGCCAGCATTTGTCACAGTACGTGCAGAGGGTCAACGAGGTAACTGTGACTGTGTATCATTGACAAACGATGTCGTGTGAGGATCTATGTACAGGAGACGAGGCAGGTATATATACGTGTTGCTCAGGGGTCAGGTCCGTGCTCATGCATACGCGTAGCCATAACAACGCGTCAGGTCAGTGCCGTGACATTATTTAGGTTTGCCTTTATTATTACATCTGCTAGGTTGTCTTAGCCATTAATTTATTAAATTTTAAAGAGTTCTTACCGTTTGTAGGATTGCTAAAGTGCCATAATATTAATTATAAGGCGCTTCTTCTTTATGGTATTAAGCTTAACTAAGCACTTATAAAGGGAATATAAGTTAGTATATACAATTATAGGGATAACAGGAAGTTCAAGTCAATTTATAATTATCTTTAGGGTAGTTCCAATTGCAATTGCTATATTAACTCCGCCAACTATTCTATATATCTCTAATGCTAGAACGCTTTAAGTAACGTACTTACTCTTAGTTAAGCTCTAATAGATAAGATTGCCGTAGATTATAAAGTTATTCTCTCTAGTAGATTTATTCGCAATAATAATCTTATATCCTAGCTAGAAGCTAAAATCTTTATTATTTATAAATAATCCATTAATAAATACAAAGAGCTTAGTAGTAGGAAGGTTAATAGGCACATAGAGTAGTCCCCAATTAAGATAGTTTATTTGCTAGGAAAGACGCTTATTTAGAGTAAAAATATCATCCTTAGTTGGTTTCTAGTGTTAAGCAGTAATAGAGAGATTAAAGGAAGCCTTAGCTTAACAGATAGAAGCAATATAAGCTCCATAAGCGCATTGCTCCGCATATCCTTGCTTTAGAGAATTAATGTTAATAATATTAATCTTCTTGCCTTAACCCTTCTGGCGTAAAGCAATGAAGTTCTTATTTAGGGAGAGGATGCATCCATTAAAAAGTAATAGTGTTATTAGGTTAAGCCTCTCCTTTGGCTTTACTATAAGATTTACCTTCACTAGCTTGTCTTCTTTAAGAGCTAAGAATTGGTTGTCTCCTAAGATAATTATATTATTAGTTTATATACCAACAATTCTAAATAGAGTTCCTATAGTTATAATAAGGAAGTAGGGGTTAAATATAGAAGTTATTATCAAAAGCTTCTCCTTATAGTACTTGCTATAGGTAGCCCACTAGTAAGTTCCTACCTTTACAATTCTATATAATGGCTTAAGCATAACCATAATTATATCTTTGGGATATTAGTGGCGAATTTATTCTAGAAGGTATGCTAATATTAAGCGCTAAAGGTACATCTCTAATTAGATATAGGCCTAAGTAATATCTTATAAATAAACCATTATTCCAATTTTTATTAAGGAGGGAGCTAGCGTAATAATAACTTGCTAACTAGCTTGTTAAATTATAGGGGATTGTATAAGGATTACTTCCTTACCATTATTGTTATAGCCTTAAATAACTAGCCTTAACTTCTTAAATAGGGTATTAGTAGCTTTACCTTTAATCTTATTAACTATTCTTAACTTAAATATACGGACTCTATTAAACTTAATAGGGTTATATTTCTTAAATTTAAAGACTCCTCTTGCAATAAGACCATTAATCTCCTACTTATTAGATGCTTAAAAAAGAGCTCCTGGAGTTATAATATAGCCTTCCTTTTAGAGTTGTTTTGCAAGCTTAAAGTCCGCCTTCTCTTTAGCTGTTATAAAGGCTATTAATAACTTAACTCTACTCTTAATAGCGGCAACGAATTACTCTTTAAAATTAATAAGATATTAGCAATTTTGTAATCCTTTTAGGCAACCTCTACCACGTCATAGTTACGGCATATCTACTATAATTGTATTAGAATTATAGTCGCCTTCTAGAGTATATTAATTATAGTTCTTCTCTAGGGTATCCTTTAGGGCATCTTATAAAGGCTTGAAACTATTATCCCTATAATAGGGCTTAATAACAGTTAAGTGAAATTAAGTAGGTCTATAGGGCATCTAAAGAGTATAAGTTTAACTATTAATTATAATAAGTTTATGTAGGCCTAACTAGCCTCCCTTCTTACGCCATACCTATACTTTAGATTAGAGTGGCAGATCTATTATTATTAAGATGTTTAGACCGTTTCTTATTCTTAGTACATTATTAACCTAGCGTATAGCGTAGATGCGGCGCACCTCCTTTATTGCCTTATAGATAGCCTTAGCTTATTACATAACAGATAGAGATAGTAGAGAATTGTTAGTTATTTAAGGGTAGGCGCTAAAGACTAGCAATGTAGGTATAAGCCTATCTAGGCCAGCAGAATCATTAACAGCCTTAATAGCTATCTATAAGATAAGCTCTTTACTAGCGCCCTCTAGTTCTAAAGAAATAATCTTATATACTTAGCGTAATGGCATATAATATTATTCTACTTTTCTAACACTATTATGTGCCTTAATAGGGACTTCCTTAACCTTAATTTCTATTGCCTTTACCTATTACCAAAACTCTATAGATAAGAAGTTCCTTTCTATATTATAAATAACTTAATTAAGGGGTCCTAGGTAGATATCAATCTAGCATAATTAAAGAGTATCTTATGCATTCCTAGCTGATATATCCTTTAGGAAACGTACGGCTTAAAAGGAGGTTAAAAAGTTAATAACTTAGAGTACGGGCTTGCCGCTAAGATACATAATGTTAATAATAATATAGAAGTTAAAGTTATAGTTATCTTTAAGGGTGAACTTAAATCGGCTAGGGGATTTCTAGTTTATTTAGCAGTAATAGCAGTACTTTATAAGATGCTTAATTATCTTAACCTTAACTTTATAACCTACTTACTAAAGAACCCTAAGCAATCTATAAACTAATAGGTAACTAAAGTGACGGTGTAGTTAACGTAACTCCAACTTAGTTAAATAACTCTAAGTAACGCTCCTTTCTGGCTGTTAAAGGAGCAACTAAGGGTAACCCTACTTGCGTATAATAGGCACCTAATTATCTCCCTAAATAAGTATATTCTTAAGGTTATTAAGCTTAACGCCTAACTTATCTATATCTTAGATGCAGAATAGAAACAGGGTGTTTACGGGAATAGTGTGGAAAGTAATATATCCTAACAGGGTTTAGACCTTAATTGTGCTAAGAGAGATCGCAGTACCCTTACTAAAGCGAATTATATATTAGCCTGCCGTTAATTAGTTAATTTAAACAGAGCTATTAAGCTACTAAAGAGCTTAAACTTGTGGTTCTCCTGCTGTAGATTCTCCTACAGCTCCAGTATCTGGCATAATACTATAAAAGATGTTTGCTAAGTATCTATTATTAAAGGAGAACGCGGAACTTTCCTTTGGCTTATTAAAGATATCTAACTTTATAACAGAATGGAGCGTAAATTGGTTATTAAGGACAGCAATAGTTTATATGCCATTTACCTCACTATACTTGGTGAAGTATTGGTTAAAAGAGTAGTCCTTAATTTCTATATCCATAAGGAGCTATTTGGCCTCATTAACCTTACCCTTAAGATCTTCTTCGCCTTTATATTAAACTAAGAAGCTTTAAAAGTAGGCCATAGTAACCTTATAATTTCCAACGTTTTATATACTCTGGCGAAACTTATTATATATCTCCTTTTGCCTATTAAGGGGGTGCCTAGTTAACTAGTAATTTGGCTTCTTATAAACATAGCATTTCTTCTATTAATTGTTTTAAGATAGACCTCCACAAGGACCTCCACAGTTGCTTTATAGTCAACGTTGATTATACCCTCTACTATATCCCCTACCTTAGCCACTATATATTTAATCAGTCCAGTTATAATCGTGTTAGTCAGTTAGGTTAATTAAAGTAGGTTAGGGTTAGGTGTTAAATTGCTATACTTCTTAAAAGCGCAGAGCGGTGCCAATAAAGGATCTTAATTAAGTATACACTCCTTTATAAGTATTTACAGGATTAAAGAGGGCAAGGTTACATTCTTTAATACCTTAGTATGCGCTAATAACTTAATCGCGTAGGCTAAAGTCCTCTTAATATAATTTGGATAAACCACGCTAAATTATCTAAAGTCGATTAAAGAGCTTTTAAAGATAATCAAGTTAAGAGGCATCTAGGTTTATAGCAATAATTCTTAGAAAGGTAGTCTCTCTCCACTCCAATATATACTACTGCTTATTCTCTTCTGTTTTAAAGTGGCATCTTATCTTATATATCATTTAGTTAAAATTATATCCTTTTTCTACCAAATAATTATAATAGAAGGTACTAGCGCGGCCCTTAAGTATAACGGAATAAGCGTTATAATATTAGTTAGGTTCCAGTTTAACCTTCTAGCAACAGTTATAAAAGATGCGCAGCTTTAAATTAAGGATATTATACAGTTCCCTGCTAAACCTCTTCTCCTAGTCCAAATAGAGCTTTATAAGCTCTGTAAGCATTTTTAAGGTGCCTCTAAGCAGTATTAGGCCATATTGAAATTGCATTAAAGATTAAGGTAGGGATTGCTTTATAGGCTACAGTAGAGATATAGATCTTAATAGAACACAGTATGGTACCTAATCTTGCTATAATAGAGTTTAAAGGTTATTAAATCGCAAAGCAAGGGGATCTTGCGCTTACTCTTATTTAATAGTTAAAGTTATAGGTTAAATTAGTAGATCCTGGGGAGCTGAAAATAATGGAAGTGATAGATATAGAACATAAGAACTCATGCCTGGAGTAATAGAATTTGAACATATCTATATTGGTATATTATTTGGATTCCATTATAAGTTAAGCTTCTTTATAGTGCGTAGTTGGTGCTTAATCTCTTATAGAGTCCATTCGTGCTCTTCTTTTACGTTAATAACTTACTCCTAAATATTATCTCTAATAGCGCTTCTATCTATAGGGACAAATACTCTATTCTCCTAAAGGAAGTTACGGAAGTTTTATACAATAAGCTTATTCGCAAGAGCCTATGTTTCCTTTATCTATCCAATAAAGTCCTCCTTTATGCAATACCATAGCATAGTATCATTGTATTTGCTGTCTATATAGTGTACTATATGGTATAATAAGAATCCGTTTAGGTCCTTTTGCTTAGCATTTACAGGGTTAATGTCTTTATTCCATATCTTTGGGTTAATGTCTTCCTTATACTTCTTTAGGTAGGTTAACGCTATAATAGGTTAAAGGTAGATAGGGTTTTTGGTTTTATAGAATCTCATAGGTTTGCTATTAAGAGGTAGGTAATTTAAGATATTATTTAACGCGTTTTGGACGTTGACTTAGGACCCTAGGTTTAGTAACACTTCTGACCTAAAGTATTTAACCAAATCTTTATAAACGTAGTTGTTCTGCATAATAGACGCAACTTGGTATCTCCTAGTACTTAGTAACACTTCTGTTACTAGTTTTCTATAAGTTTAAGGTAGCACAGTATCGCCGGGATCCATTCCATATAAGCGCATATAGCACCCCTACACGAGACTGTCTCTTCTGTTAAAAACCTTACTATTCTATAGTTGTGTATTCAATTACTAATTAGTGTTGGTTACACAGGGTGACTCACTAATAATAACTACTTAAGTAGGTTATAGTGATGTTGGTTATAAGCTTATAATCATTAATTGGAACGAGGAAGGGCGAAGAGCTTAAGGCTCCTCACCACGCTAGTGCCGCGACAACACATAACAACCACTTGCCTTATTCCCGACAATAAGAGCTTTTATTAAATAATAAAATACTATATATAATATATAATTACTTATAAAAGGCTAAATATATTATTTTATACTCTTTATATATATTGTTAAGCTTAATAAATAAGCGTATTTTAAATATCTTACTTTTTAACTTTGTCGGAATGTATGGACAGAGGTTATATTGTCTCTGATTAGTCACCCTTATGGTAACTCATCAGCCCCCTACTTAGGCACTGCGATCCTTACAATCCTTTGCTAACAAGAAATAAGAAGAACAACCATCATACTATCTACAAACCGTAGCTACGTGATATCACCTTGTGTAACCAACACTGATCAGTGGTTAACTTCACTGTTATACCACAGAACAGCTAGGTATCACTAAGAAGAGACGAGCCACTATACCAGTGCTACTCATGCTAGAGGAAGCTGTCTTTTGAGGTCAGAACTGGTCCTAAACCTTAAATAGAACTCTTCCACGAATCTAAGGATCTAAAGGCCAGAACTGGTCCTAAGCCTTTCCAAGATTACAGATTCTTGCGTC
>Ga0307507_10000852_pt1 | contig 67826 bp, 14 predicted proteins | sample 7_EM_MG_FD_207223 | JGI IMG/M metagenome (GOLD analysis project Ga0307507, IMG submission 207223) | Populus trichocarpa ectomycorrhiza microbial communities from riparian zone in the Pacific Northwest, United States - 7_EM | ecosystem: Host-associated > Plants > Roots > Unclassified | place... | reverse complement strand
ATAGAAAGGCCTACTATAATTCTAATTCTATAATATAGAGCCCTCTTCTTCTCCTTCTCCATTAATATTTACGCGTTATTTACCCGTGCCGCGCTTACGCGTCTGCCCCCTTGCCTCTTGCGGATATAGAGTCTCTTAAGAATCTTCTTACCCTATGGTCCACTATAGAAGCCCCCCTAGCTTCCTCCCCCTATAGCCTCCAGAACGAATTCAAGGCCCAAATAATATGGCTATAGAATATTTATAAGGCCTAGCGCTTAAAGAATACTATAAAGGCGTATAAGCTAAAGCAGAAAGAGTAGGAAGACTAGTGCGTAAGACTAAAAGGTAATACAGATAGCGCCTAGGTAACAAAAGATAAGCTTTACTTATTTTTAGAGTAGTAAGTCATTAATTAAGAATCGCGGGCCGCTAGCTATTAAAAACAGAAGTTAAAACGGAAAGAGATATAAAAAGATGGCAAGTAGGCAAAGAAGAGGTAGAAGATAACTGCAGAAGGGCCGCTAGGGAGAAAGGCAGCCGCAGGGGAGGAAGCTATAAAGGAAGAAATATAGGACGAGGAGGCCCTAGACGCCCTATTTAATAAAATAATCCAATACTTAGTTATAAATAGCTATGTCTCCGCTATTACTAAGCTCTACACATGGTAGTTAGAAGGTAAGACCTCACAGCCGCTATAGGGGGCAAAGCTTTTGGTGGTACTACGTCTCCGCTATTACTAAGCTCTATATATAGCAGTCGGAAGGCAAGACCTCGTAGCCGCTACAGGGGGCGAAGCTTTTAGCAGTACTAGACAGCGTCTACCACGACAAGGACTGGATTTAATGCGTTAACTTTATCAATTAAGGCCTGTTTATAATTACTAGCGGCTACAACATTAAAGGGCTTAAAAAGGCAATTACTTAGTGCTGGGAAATAGGCTCTAAGAAGCTAGGCTTAATTAAGTCTTACCTTTAAACTGCGGCCGAGCATTTATTAGGTTTGTATATACCCTATTTAGCCTATATAGCTACCGTTTTCTAACCTACTTAGGCTATACTACTGTTACCTAGGGTAAAAGTAGACGGGATATTTAGTTTGCTAACCTTATCCTTATTAAACTAGAGAATAAAGGGCCTAAACTAGACAAGTTAGCGCTGTGTATAATTATATCAATAATACAGGGGAAGCAGAATTAATATAGTAAGGTTAAGTATATGGGCTATATATGCAATACTAACCCTATTCTCTGCCCTCTCTCTATAATAGCCTTCTACTTCTTTAACCGCTAGGGCAAGGACGGCGCTAAAAGCTTCCTATCCTTTTAGTAGCTAGAGGACTACTACGGCCTATATATCTTCCCTAGTAGTATTAAAGTACTATAATAGCTATTAAGCTATCACACGCAGTTTAAATAGAATAAAAAGATGTTCTAGGGGGTAGGGATTTACTTAAAGAAGAAGACCCATAGCGCCTATAAGCAGAGCGTCCAGCACACTAAGCTTAGCGGCGTTAAGGAGACCCAAATTAGACGGGCCAGACGCTAAAATATAAACGCGATAATAAAAGCCTACCTCAGCTATCTACCCTATGCGTTTATACAGTTAATTACTAGCTTCCTAAAGGAAAAAAAGGGCTACTTTCTTCCCTATATATAAGAGGTGCCAGAGAAGGTACTCTGCTTAAAGATATAGCCTAAGACTAATATCTAGCTAAAACGTATAGAGACCTACCACCCAGAGAGGGCTAATAATAAGGTTATACGGCTTGACCTTATAGGCTTAGGATTTCTACACCTCCTTTATACGCTTAGGGTAATCCTATTATAGGACTTAGTAATCCTATATAAGCAGTTCCCGCTCTACCCTCTATAGAAGGACTCCCTCTTTAGCTATAAGGAGTACCAGAGGTTTACTATATAGGTAGAAAGCTTACTAGCTAATGTAGTTACGCTAAATAAGATAATAATATAGAAATACTAGCCCGCCTATAAGGCTGTAGCTAAGCTAAGACATAAGGCCGCAATCTCTAAAATAAAGGGGGTTTAATTATGCGTGTAGACAATTTTAGAACGCCTTAGCAAGATGGAAAGGTTATTAGCATTATTTACACCTATATAGATCTAGTAAGGGAAGACGGGTATCTAGATAGGGCCTATAGAGTCTATATATCCGTCTTTAAATAGCTTTATACCCATACCTATACCCGCACCTATATCTATACCTATACCCGCGTCCGTTTCTAAACACGTTAACAGCTAGATTCCATCTTTAAATAAACCCTCTCCTATATATCTAACCCCTATAGAGATATTAAGGGGTCCTTAACTATCTACCGCTATAGAGCCTATTTAGCCGTCTACTATAATATCTACTATACCCCTATAGCAGCTGCCGCAAGCTTCTACTATACCCCTACCGCAGCTGCTATAGGCTAACGCTTAACTTCTTCCATTTATTCTTAACCTATAGGCGCCGCTAAGGAAATATAAGATACTTTAGGGTAGTAATTTGGTGTTCTAGCTCTAGACTAAGTGGACTTTAGGGCTAGCAGGTAGGCCGTTAATTAAAGCTCTTAATTACTACTAGGGGGCGCACTGGCGGGTTAACAGCAAGACAATATTCTACAGCTGTCGCCATAGGATAATTAAGGATGTTAGACAGCGTGTAGAAGACAGTATAGCAAGAGATAAGAGACAGGCTATTAACTAGCTAGAATAGCTATAAGGTCCGCGTTCTTTAAATTAGCTTTATAAGAATATCTAAATAGTTATTTTACTGCAGTAACTAAGACACCTTAATATATAACTGCCTCTATATACAACTACACTATAGTAACTGACCAAGACGCCTTAATATATAACTACACTGCAATGACCAAGACGTCTTAATATAGGACTACTGGTAACTAAGACGTCTTAATATAGGACTGCACTATAGTAACTAAGACGTCTTAATATATAACTATACTATAGTAACCAAAACGCCTTAATATAGGACTGTACTGCATTAACTAAGACGCCTTAATATAGGACTATACTACAGCAACCAAGACATCTTAATATAGGACTATATTACAGTAACTAAGACGCCTTAATATAGGAATGGAACGCGTTTAGGTGTTATAAATTTAGAGCAATATTACGCGACTATCCAGAGGTACCGATCTAACACATATTATATACCTTTTCGCCTAAAATCGCGTGCGAAGGTACTTAGGGGCGGTTACTACGCGACCAAGTATAGGGTTTGGGCGCGTTATTAGTAGGGGTAGCCCTAACTTTATATTAACCTAGGTCATAACCGCACCAAATCAGCCCCCCCAATATGTGATAGGTATTGGAGGTTAGGGTTAAGCTTAGCATAACCTTAGGTTATACACAACCCCCTAAGGTCTACGATATATCGTTTAAATATCACCCCCCCCCTTTAGTAGTGGCCCCTACTTTTTTGACGCGTCTTTAAGGCCTAGGTTAGTACTAGGTTAGTATAGAGGTCCTTATTACGCGCTATTAACTTCACCATCGCCTTAATAATCCTATTTTCCAACCCTCTACTGTTTTTATGCCCGTGCTAGCTCCTAGCTCATATAGGGCTTCTAATTTTATATAGAAAGGCCTACTGTAATTCTAATTCTATAATATAGAGCCCTCTTCTTCTCCTTCTCTATTAATATTTACGCGTTATTTACCTATGCTATATTTACACGTCTACCCCCTTACCTCTTACGGATATAAAGTCTCTTAAGAATCTTCTTACCCTATAGTCTACTACGGAAGCCCCCCTAGCTTCCTCCCCCTATAGCCTCCAGAATGAATTTAAGGCCCAGACAGCACGGCTATAGGATATTTATAAGGCCCAACGCTTAAAGAATACTATAAAGGCATATAAGCCAAAGTAGAAAGAGTAGGAAGACTAATATATAAGACTAGAAGGCAATATAGATAGCGCCTAGGTAACGGAAGATAAGCTTTACTTATTTTTAGAGCAGTAAGTTATTAATTAAGAATTGCGGGCCGCTAGCTATTAAAAACGGAAGTTAAAACAAAAAGAGATATAAAAAGATAGCAAGCGGGTAAAGAAGAGGCAGAAGATAACTGTAGAAGGGCCGCTAGGGGGAAAGGCAGCCATAGGGGAGGAAGCTATAAAGAAAGAAATATAGAATAAAGAGGCCCTAGACGCCCTATTTAATAAGATAATCCAATACTTAGTTATAAATAGCTACATCTCTGCTATTACTAAGCTCTACATGTAGTAGTTAGAAGGTAAGACCTTATAGCCGCTATAGGGGGCAAAGCTCTCGGCGGTATTACGTCTCCGCTATTACTAAGCTCTATATATAGCAGTTAGAAGGCAAGACCTCGCAGCTATTATAGGGGGCGAAGCTCTTAGCAGTACTAAACAGCGTCTACCATAATAAGGACTAAATTTAACGCGTTAACTTTATTAATTAAGGCCTGTTTATAATTACTAGCGGCTATAACGTTAAAGGGCTTAAAAAGGCAATTACTTAGTACTAGGAGATAGGCTCTAAGAAGCTAGGCTTAATTAAGTCTTACCTTTAAACTACGGCCAAGCATTTATTAGGTTTATATATACCCTATTTAGCCTATACAGCTACTATTTTCTAACCCACTTAGGCCATACTACCGTTACCTAGGGTGAAAGTAAATAGGACGTTTAGCTTACTAACTTTGTCCTTATTAAACTAGAGAATAAAGGGCCTAAACTAGATAAGTTAGCGCTGTGTATAATTATATTAATAACACAGGGGAAGCAGAATCAACACGGTAAGGTTAAGTATATAGGCTGTATATACAATACTGACCCTATCCTTTACCCTCTCTTTACAATAGCCTTCTACTTCTTTAACTGCTAGGGCAAGGATGGCGCTAAAAGCTTCCCATCCTTTTAGCAGCCAGAGGACTACTATGGCCTATACATCTTCCCTAGTAGCATTAAAGTACTATAATAGCCATTAAGCTATTACACGCAGTTTAAATAAAATAAAAAGATGTTCTAGGGGGTAGGGATTTACTTAAAGAAGAAGACCTATAGCGCCTATAAGCAGAGCATCCGGTATACTAAGCTTAGCGGCGTTAAGGAGACCCAAATTAAATAGGCCGGATGCTGGAATACAAACGTAATAACAAAAGCCTACCTTAGCTATCTACCCTGTGCGTTTATATAGTCAATTACCAGCTTCCTAAAGAAAGAAAAGGGCTACTTTCTTCCCTATACGCAAGAGGTGCCGGAGGAGGTACTCTACTTAAAGATATAGCCTAAGACTAATATCTGGCTAAAATGTATAGAGACCTACCACCTAGAGAGGGCTAATAATAAGGTTATACGGCTTAACCTTATAGGCTCAGAATTTCTACGCCTTCTTTATGCACTTAGGGTAATCCTATTACAGGACTTAGTAATCCTATATAAGCAGTTCCCACTCTACCCTCTATAGAAGGACTCCCTCTTTAGCTGCGAGGAGTACTAGAGGTTTGCTATATAGGTAGAAAGCTTACTAGCTAACGTAGTTACGCCAAACAAGACAATAATATAGAAATACTAGCCCGCCTATAAGGCCGTAGCTAAGCTAAGATATAAGGCCACAATCTCTAAAATAAAGGGGGTTTAATTATGCGTACAGACAATCTTAGAACGCCTTAGCAAGATAGAAAGGTTATTAGCATTATTTGCACCTATATAGATCCAACAAGGGAAGACAGGTATCTAAATAGGGCCTATAGAGTCTATATATCCATCTTTAAATGGCTTTATACCCGTACCTATACCTGTACCCATACTCACACCTATACCCGCGTCCGTTTCTAAACGCGTCAATAGCTAGATTTTGTCTTTAGATAAACCCTCTCCTATATATCCAACCCCTATAGAGATATTAAGGGGTCCTTAATTGTCTACCGCTATAGAGCCTGCTTAGCCGTCTACCATAATGTTTATTATACCCCCGTAGCAGCTGCCGCAAGCTTCTACTATACCCCCGCCGCAGCTGCCATAGGCTAACGCTTAACCTCTTCCATTTATTCTTAACCTATAGGCGCTGCTAAGGAAATATAAGATACTTTAGGGTGGTAATTTAGTGTTCCAGCTCTGGACTAAGTGGACTTTAGGGCTAGCAGGTAGGCCGTTAATTAAAGCTCTTAATTACTACTAGGGGGCGCGCTAGCGGGTTAATAGCAAGGCGATATTCTACAGCCGTCGCTATAGGATAATTAAGGATATTAAACAGTGTATAGAAGACAGTATAGCAAGAGATAAGAGACAGGCTATTAACTAGCTAGAACAGCTATAAGGTCCGCGTTTTTTAGATTAGCTTTATAAGAATATCTAAATAGTTATTTTATTGTAGTAACTAAGACACCTTAATATATAACTGCCTCTATATATAACTGCACTATAGTAACTAACTAAGACGCCTTAATATATAACTGCACTATAGTAACTAAGACGTCTTAATATAGGACTACTAGTAACCAAGATGTCTTAATATAGAACTACACTGCAGTAACCAAGACGTCTTAATATATAACTATACTACAGTAACTAAAACGCCTTAATATAGGACTGCACTACATTAACTAAAACGCCTTAATATAAGACTATACTACAGCAACCAAGACATTTTAATATAGGACTATATTATAGTAATTAAGATGCCTTAATGTAGGAATAAAACGCGTTTAGGTATTATAAATTTAGAGCAATATTATGTAACTATCCAGAGGTACTAATCTAACATATATTATATACCTTTTTGCCTAAAATCGCGTACAAAGGTACTTAGGGGCGGTCGCTGCGCAACTAAGTGCGGGGTTTGGGCGCGTTATTAGTAAGAATAGCCCTAACCTTATATTAACCCAGGTTATAACCGCGCCAAATCAGCCCCCCTAATATATAATAGGTATTAGAGGTTGGGGTTAAGCTTGGCGTAACCTTAGGTTACACACAACCCCCTAAGGTCTGTAATATATCATTCAAATATTACCCCCCCCCTTTAGTGGTGGCCTCTACTTTTTTAATGCGTTTTTAAGGCCTAGGTTAGTACTAGGTTAGTATAGAGGTCCTTATTACGCGCCATTAACCTTACCGTCGCCTTAATAATCCTATTTTCCAACCCTCTACTATTTTTATGCCCATGCTAGCTCCTAGCTCGCACGGGGCTTCTGATTTTATATAGAAAGGCCTACTATAATTCTAATTCTATAATATAGAGCCCTCTTCTTCTCCTTCTCTATTAATATTTACGTGTTATTTACCTATGCCGCGCTTATGCGTCTACCCCCTTGCCTCTTACGGATATAGAGTCTTTTAAGAATCTTCTTACCCTATGGTCCACTATAGAAGCCCCCCTAGCTTCCTCCCCCTATAGCCTCTAGAATAAATTCAAGGCCCAGATAGTATAGCTATAGGATATTTATAAGGCCTAGCGCTTAAAGAATACTATAAAGGCGTATAAGCTAAAGCAGAAAGAGTAGGAAGACTAGTATATAAGACTAGAAGGCAATACAGATAGCGCCTAGGTAACGAAAAATAAGCTTTACTTATTTTTAGAGCAGTAAGTTGTTAATTAAGAATTGCAGGCCGCTAGCTATTAAAAACGGAAGTTAAAATAGAAAGAGATATAAAAAGATAGCAAGTGGGTAAAGAAGAGGTAGAAGATAACTATAGAAGGGCTGCTAAGGGGAAAGGTAGCCGTAGGGGAGGAAGCTATAAAGGAAGAAATATAGGACAAGGAGGCCCTAGATGCCCTATTTAACAAGACAATCTAATACTTAATTATAAATAGCTACATCTCCGCTATTACTAAGCTCTATACATAGCAGTTAAAAGGCAAGACCTTACAGCCACTGTAGGGGGTAAAGCTTTTAGTAGTATTACGTCTCCGCTATTACTAAGCTCTATATATAGCAGTTAGAAGGTAAGACCTCGCAGCCGCTATAGGGGGCAAAGCTCTCAGCAGTACTAGACAGCGTCTACCATAACAAGGACTAGATTTAATGCGTTAACTTTATTAATTAAGGCCTATTTATAATTACTAGCGGCTACGACGTTAAAGGGCTTAAAAAGGCAATTACTTAGTGCTGGGAGATAGGCTTTAAGAAGCTAGGCTTAATCAAGTCTTACCTTTAAACTACAGCCGAGTATTTATTAGGTTTGTATATACCCTATTTAGCCTATACAGCTACCATTTTCTAACCTACTTAGGCTATACTACTGTTACCTAGGGTGAAAGTAGATAGGATGTTTAGCTTGCTAACCTTATTCTTATTAAACTAGAGAACAAAGGGCCTAAACTAGACAAGTTAGCGCTGTATATAATTATATTAATAATATAGGGGAAGCAGAATCAATATGGTAAGGTTAAGTATATGGGCTATATGTGCAATACTAACCCTATCCTCTACCCTCTCTCCGCAATAGCCTTCTACTTCTTTAACTGCTGGGGCAAAGACGGCGCTAAAAGCTTTCTATCCTTTTAGCAGCTAGAGGACTACTACAGCCTATATGTCTTCCCTAGTAGCATTAAAGTACCATAATAGCCATTAAGCTATTATACGTAGTTTAAATAGAATAAAAAGATGTTCTAGGGGGTAGGGATTTACTTAAAGAAGAAGACCTATAGCGCCTATAAGCAGAGCGTCTGGTACACTAAGCTTAGCGGCGTTAAGGAGACCTAAATTAGACGGGCTAGATGCTGGAATATAAACGTGATAACAAAAGCCTACCTCAGCTATCTACCCTGTATATTTATATGGTCAATTACCAGCTTCCTAAAGAAAGAAAAGGGCTACTTTCTTCCCTATATATAAGAGGTGCCAGAGGAGGTACTCTACTTAAAGATATAGCCTAAGACTAACATCTAGCTAAAATATATGGAGACCTACCACCCAGAGAGGGCCAATAATAAGGTTATACGGCTTAACCTTATAGGCTTAGGATTTCTACGCCTCCTTTATACGCTTAGGGTAATCCTATTATAGGACTCAGTAATCCTATATAAGCAGTTCCCGCTCTACCCTCTATGGAAGGACTCCCTCTTTAGCTGTAAGGAGTACTAAAGGTTTGCTATATAGGTAAAAAGCTTACTAGCTAACGTAGTTACGCCAAACAAGATAATAATACAAAAATACTAGCCCGCCTATAAGGCCGTAGCTAAGCTAAGACATAAGGCCGCAATCTCTAAAATAAAGGGGGTTTAATTATGCGTGCAGATGATCTTAGAACGCCTTAGCGAGATAGAAAGGTTATTAGCATTATTCGCACCTATATAGATCTAGTAAGGGAAGATGGGTATCTAGATAGGGCCTATAGAGTCTATATATCCGTCTTTAGATGGCCCTATACCCGTACCTATACCCGCACCTATACCCGCACCTATACCCGCGTCCGTTTCTAAACGCGTTAACAGCTAGATTCCGTCTTTAGATAAACCCTCTCCTATATATCTAACCCCTATAGAGATATTAAGGGGTCCTTAACTGTCTACCGCTATAGAGCCTACTTAGCTATCTACTATAACGTCTACTATACCCCTATAGCAGCTGCTGCAAGCTTCTACTATACCCCTACTATAGCTACTGTAGGCTAACGTTTAACCTCTTCCATTTATTTTTAACCTATAGGCGCTGCCAAGGAAATATAAGATACTTTAGGGTGGTAATTTAGTGTTCTAGCTCTAGACCAAGTAGACTTTAGGGCTAGTAGGTAGGCCATTAATTAAAGCTCTTAATTACTACTAGGGGGTGCGCTAGCAGGTTAATAGCGAGGTAATATTCTACAGCCGTCGCTATAGGATAATTAAGGATGTTAGACAGCGCGTAAAAGACAGTATAGCAAGAGATAAGAGATAGGCTGTTAACTAGCTAGAATAGCTATAAGGTCCACGTTCTTTAGATTAGCTTTATAAGAATATCTAAATAGTTATTTTACTGCAGTAACTAAGACACCTTAATATATAACTGCCTCTATATATAACTGCACTATAGTAACTAACTAAGACGCCTTAACATATAACTGCACTATAGTGACCAAGACGTCTTAATATAGGACTACTGGTAACTAAGACGTCTTAATATAGGACTGCACTGCAGTAACCAAGATGTCTTAATATATAACTACACTACAGTAACCAAAACGCCTTAATATAGGACTGCACTGCATTAACTAAGACGCCTTAATATAGGACTATACTACAGCAACCAAAACATCTTAATATAGGACTATATTATAGTAACTAAGACGCCTTAATATAGGAATAGAATGCGTTTAGGTGTTATAAATTTAGAGCAATATTACGCGACTATCTAGAGATACCAATCCAACACATATTATATACCTTTTCGCCTAAAATTGCGTGCAAAGGTACTTAGGGGCAGTTGTTACGCGACTAAGTATAGGGTTTAGGCATGTTATTAGTAGGGGTGGCCCTAACCTTATATTAACCCAGGTTATAACCGCGCCAAATTAGCCCCCCTAATATATAATAAGTATTAGAGGTTAGGGTTAAACTTAGCATAACCTTAGGTTACACATAACCCCCTAAGGTCTGCGACATATTATTTAAATATCACCCCCCCCCTTTGGTGGTGGCCCCTACTTTTTTAACGCGTCTTTAAGGCCTAGGTTAGTACTGGGTTAGTATAAAGGTCCTTATTACGCGCTATTAACCTTACCATTGCCTTAATAATCCCATTTTCTAACCCTCTGCTATTTTTATACCTGCGCTAGCTCCTAGCTCACGCAGGGCTTCTAATTTTATATAGAAAGGCCTACTATAATTCTAATTCTATAATATAGAGCCCTCTTCTTCTCCTTCTCTATTAATATTTACGCATTATTTACCTATACTGCGCTTACGCGTCTACCCCCTTACCTCTTACGGATATAGAGTCTCTTAAGAATCTTTTTACCCTATAGTCCACTATAGAAGCCCCCCCAGCTTCCTCCCCCTATAGCCTTTAAAACGAATTTAAGGCCCAAACAGCACAGCTGTAGGATATTTATAAGGCCTAGCGCTTAAAGAATACTATAAAGGCGTACAAGCTAAAGCAGAAAAAGTAGGAAGACTAGTATATAAGACTAAAAGGCAATATAGATAGCGCCTAGGTAACGGAAGATAAGCTTTACTTATTTTTAGAGCAGTAAGTTATTAATTAAGAATTGTGGGCCGCTAGCTATTAAAAACAGAAGTTAAAATAAAAAGAGATATAAAAAGATAGCAAGCAGGCAAAGAAGAGGCAGAAGATAACTGTAGAAGGGCTACTAGGGGGAAAGGTAGCCACAGGGGAGGAAGCTATAAAGAAAGAAATATGGGATAAGGAGGCCCTAGACGCCCTATTTAATAAGACAATCTAATACTTAGTTATAAATAGCTACATCTCCACTATTACTAAGCTCTATATATAGCAGTTAGAAGGCAAGACCTTGCAGCCACTATAGGGGGCAAAGCTCTTAGTAGTACTACGTCTTCGCTATTACTAAGCTCTACGCGTAGCAGTTAGAAGGTAAGACCTTACAGCCGCTATGGGGGGCGAAGCTCTTAGTGGTACTAGACAGCGTCTACTATAATAAGGACTGGATTTAACGCGTTAACTTTATTAATTAAGGCCTGTTTATAATTACTAGCGGCTATAACATTAAAGGGCTTAAAAAGGCAATTACTTAGTGCTAGGAGATGGGCTTTAAGAAGCTAGGCTTAATTAAGTCTTACCTTTAAACTGCGGCCAAGTATTTATTAGGTTTATATATACCCTATTTAGCCTATACAGCTACTATTTTCTAACCCACTTAGGCTATACTACCGTTACCTAGGGTAAAAGTAGATGGGATGTTTAGCTTACTAACCTTGTCCTTATTAAACTAGAGAATAAAGGGCCTAAACTAGACAAGTTAGCGCCGTATATAATTATATTAATAATATAGGGGAAGCAGAATTAACATAGCAAGGTTAAGTATATGGGCTATATATATAATACTAACCCTATCCTCTACCCTCTCTCCATAATAGCCTTCTACTTCTTTAACTGCTAGGGTAAGGACGGCGCTAAAAGCTTCCTATCCTTTTAGTAGCCAGAGGACTACTACGGCCTATACGTCTTCCCTAGTAGCATTAAAGTACCATAACAGCCATTAAGCTATTATATGCAGTTTAAATAGAATAAAAAGATATTCTAGGGGGTAGGGATTTACTTAAAGAAGAAGACCTATAGCGCCTATAAGCAGAGCGTCCAGTATACTAAGCTTAGCGGCGTTAAGGAGACCTAAATTAAATAGGCTGAACGCTGGAATATAAACACAATAATAAAAGCCTACCTCAGCTATCTACCCTATGTGTTTATACAGTCAATCACCAGCTTCCCAAAGGAAGAAAAGGGCTACTTTCTTCCCCACACGCAAGAGGTACTAGAGGAGGTACTCTACTTAAAGATATAGCCTAAGACTAACATCTGGCTAAAATATATAGAGACCTACTACCCAGAGAGGGCCAATAATAAGGTTATACGGCTTAACCTTATAGGCTTAGGATTTCTACGCCTCCTTTATACGCTTAGGGTAATCCTATTATAGGACTTAGTAATCCTATATAAGCAGTTCCCATTCTACCCTCTATAGAAGGACTCCCTCTTTAGCTACAAGGAGTACCAGAGGTTTGCTATATAGGTAGAAAGCTTACTAGCTAACATAGTTACGCCAAACAAGACAATAATATAGAAATACTAGCCCGCCTATAAGGCCGTAGCTAAGCTAAGATATAAGGCCGCAATCTCTAAAATAAAGGGGGTTTAATTATACGTGCAGACAATCTTAGAACGCCTTAGCGAGATAGAAAGGTTATTAGCATTATTCACACCTATATAGATTTAGTAAGGGAAGACGGGTATCTAAATAGGGCCTATAGAGTCTATATATCTATCTTTAGATGGCCCTATACCCGTACCTATACCTGCACCTATATTTATACCTATACCCGCGTCTGTTTCTAAACGCGTTAACAGCTAGATTCCATCTTTGGATAAACCCTCTCCTATATATCCAACCCCTATAGAGATATTAAGGGGTCCTTAACTATCTACCGCTATAAAGCCTACTTAGCTATCTACCATAACGTCTACTATACCCCTATAGCAGCTGCCATAAGCTTCTACTATACCCCCACCGCAGCTGCTATAGGCTAACACTTAACCTCTTCTATTTATTCTTAACCTATAGGCGCTGCTAAGGAAATATAAGATACTTTAGGGTGGTAATTTAGTGTTCCAGCTCTAGACTAAGTGGACTTTAGGGCTAGCAGGTGGGCCGTCAATTAAAGCTCTTAATTACTACTAGGGGGCGCGCTAGCGGGTCAACAGCAAGGCGATATTCTATAGCCATTACTATAGGATAATTAAGGATGTTAAACAGCGCATAGAAGACAGTATAATAAGAGATAAGAGACAGGCTGTTAACTAGCTAGAATAGCTATAAGGTCCACATTCTTTAGATTAGCTTTATAAGAATATTTAAATAGTTATTTTACTATAGTAACTAAGACACCTTAATATATAACTGCCTCTATATATAACTGCACTATAGTAACCAACCAAAACGCCTTAATATATAACTATACTATAGTAACCAAGACGTTTTAATATAGGACTACTGGTAACCGAGACATCTTAATATAGGACTATACTGTAGTAACCAAGACGTCTTAATATATAACTATACTACAGTAACCAAAACGCCTTAATATAGGACTGCACTATATTAACTAAGACGCCTTAATATAGGACTATACTACAGCAACCAAGACATCTTAATATAGGACTATATTACAGTAACTAAGACGCCTTAATATAGAAATGGAACGCGTTTAGGTGTTATAAATTTAGAATAATATTATGCGACTATCCAGAGGTACCAATCTAACACATATTATATACCTTTTCGCCTAAAATTACGTGCGAAGGTACTTGGGGGCAGTCGCTGCGCGACCAAGTATGGGGTTTAGGCGTGTTATTAATAAGGGTGGCCCTAACCTCATATTAACCTAGGTCGTAACCGCGCCAAATCAGCCCCCCTAATATATAATAGGTATTAGAGGTTAGGGTTAAGCTTAGCGTAACCTTAGGTTATGTATAACCCCCTAAGGTCTGCAATATATTATTTAAATATCACCCCCCCCCTTTGGTGGTAGCCCCTACTTTTTTAATATATCTTTAAGGCCTAGGTTAGTACTGGGTTAGTATAGAGGTCCTTATTACGCGCCATTAACCTTACCATTGCCTTAATAATCCCATTTTCTAACCCTCTACTATTTTTATGCCCACACTAGCTCCTAGCTCGCGCAGGGCTTCTAATTTTATATAGAAAGGCCTACTATAATTCTAATTCTATAATATAGAGCCCTTTTCTTCTCCTTCTCTATTAATATTTACGCGTTATTTACCCATGCCGCGCTTACGCGTCTACCCCCTTGCCTTTTATGGATATGGAGTCTCTTAAGAATCTTCTTACCCTATAGTCCACTATAGAAGCCCCCCTAGCTTCCTCCCCCTATAGCCTCTAGAACGAATTCAAGGCCTAAATAGCACGGCTATAGGATATTTATAAGGCCTAGCGCTTAAAAAATACTATAAAGGCGTACAAGCTAAAGTAGAAAGAGTAGGAAGACTAGTGCGCAAGACTAGAAGGCAATACAGATAGTGCCTAGGTAACGGAAGATAAGCTTTACTTATTTTTAAAGCAGCAAGTCGTCAATTAAGAATTACAGGCCGCTAGCTATTAAAAACAGAAGTTAAAACGGAAAGAGATATAAAAAGATAGTAAGCGGGCAAAGAAGAGGTAGAAGACAACTATAGAAGGGCTGCTAGGGGGAAAGGCAGCCGTAGAGGAGGAAGCTATAAAGGAAGAAATATAGGACAAGGAGGCCCTAGACGCCCTATTTAATAAGACAATCTAATACTTAGTTATAAATAGCTACGTCTCCGCTATTACTAAGCTCTACGCGTGGCAGTTAGAAGGCAAGACCTTACAGCCACTGTGGGGGGCAAAGCTTTTGGCGGTATTACATCTCCGCTATTACTAAGCTCTATATATAGTAGTCGGAAGGTAAGACCTTACAGCCACTACAGGGGGCGAAGCTCTTGGCGGTACTAGACAGCGTCTACTATAATAAGGACTAGATTTAACGCGTTAACTTTATCAATTAAGGCCTGTTTACAATTACTGGCGGCTATAACGTTAAAGGGCTTAAAAAGGTAATTACTTAGTGCTAGGAGATAGGCTCTAAGAAGCTAGGCTTAATTAAGTCTTACCTTTAAACTGCGGCCGAGCATTTATTAGGTTTGTATATACCCTATTTAGCCTATATAGCTACCGTTTTCTAACCTACTTAGGCTATACTACCGTTACCTAGGGTGAAAGTAGATGGGACGTTTAGCTTGCTAACCTTGTCCTTATTAAACTAGAGAATAAAGGGCCTAAACTAGACAAGTTAGCGCCGTGTATAATTATATTAATAATATAGGGGAAGCAGAATTAACACGGCAAGGTTAAGTATATGGGCTATATATATAATACTAACCCTATCCTCTACCCTCTCTCTACAATAGCCTTCTACTTCTTTAACCGCTAGGGTAAGGACGGCACTAAAAGCTTCCCATCCTTTTAGCAGCCAGAGGACTACTACGGCCTATATATCTTCCCTAGTAGCATTAAAGTACCATAACAGCCATTAAGCTATTATACGCAGTTTAAATAGAATAAAAAGATGTTCTAGGGGGTAGGGATTTACTTAAAGAAGAAGACCTATAGCGCCTATAAGTAGAGCGTCTGGCACACTAAGCTTAGCGGCGTTAAGGAGACCTAAATTAGACGGGCCGGACGCTAGAATATAAACGCGATAATAAAAGCCTACCTCAGCTATCTACCCCATGCGTTTATACGGTCAATCGCCAGCTTCCTAAAGGAAGAAAAGGGCTACTTTCTTCCCCATACGTAAGAGGTGCCGGAGGAGGTACTCTACTTAAAGATATGGCCTAAGACTAATATTTAGCTAAAACGTATAGAGACCTACCACCCAGAGAGGGCCAATAATAAGGTTATACGGCTTAACCTTATAGGCTTAGGATTTCTACGCCTCCTTTATACGCTTAGGGTAATTCTATTACAGGACTTAGTAATCTTATATAAGCAGTTCCCGCTCCACCCTCTATAAAAGAACTCCCTCTTTAGCTGCGAGGAGTACTAGAGGTTTACTGCGTAGGTAGAAAGCTCACTAGCTAACGTAGTTACGCCAAATAAGATAATAATACAGAAATACTAGCCCGCCTATAAGGCCGTAGCTAAGCTAAGACATAAGGCCGCAATCTCTAAAATAAAGGGGGTTTAATTATGCGTGCAGACAATCTTAGAACGCCTTAGCGAGATAAAAAGGTTATTAGCATTATTCGCACCTATATAGATCCAGCAAGGGAAGACAGGTATCTGGATAGGGCCTATAGAGTCTATATATCCGTCTTTAGATGGCCCTATACCCATACCTATACCCACACCTATATCTGTACCTATACCCGCGTCTGTTTCTAAACGCGTTAACAGCTAGATTCCGTCTTTAGATAAACCCTCTCCTATATATCCGACCCCTATAGAGATATTAAGGGGTCCTTAACTGTCTACCGCTATAGAGCCTGCTTAGCTGTCTACTATAACGTCTACTATACCCCCGTAGCAGCTGCCGCAAGCTTCTACTATACCCCTACCGTAGCTGCCGTAGGCTAACACTTAACCTCTTCCATTTATTCTTAACCTGTAGGCGCCGCCAAGGAAATATAAGATACTTTAGGGTGGTAATTTGGTGTTCCAGCTCTAGACTAAGTAGACTTTAGGGCTAGCAGGTGGGCCGTTAATTAAAGCTCTTAATCACTACTAGGGGGCGCGCTAGTGGGTTAACAGCGAGGCGATATTCTACAGCTGTTGCCATAGGATAATTAAGGATGTTAGATAGCGCGTAGAAGACGGTACAGTAAGAGATAAGAGATAGGCTATTAACTAGCTAGAACAGCTATAAGGTCCGCGTTCTTTAGATTAGCTTTATAAGAATATCTAAATAGTTATTTTACTGCAGTAACCAAGACACCTTAATATATAACTGCCTCTATATACAACTGCACTATAGTAACTGACTAAGACGCCTTGACGTATAACTACACTGTAGTAACCAAGACGTCTTAATATAGGACTACTGGTGACCAAGACGTCTCAATATAGGACTGTACTGTAGTAACCGAGACATCTTAATATACGACTACACTATAGTAACCAAAACGCCTTAATATAGGACTGCACTGCATTAACTAAGACGCCTTAATATAGGACTATACTACAGCAACTGAGATATCTTAATATAGGACTATATTACAGTAACTAAGACGCCTTAATGTAGGAATGGAACGCGTTTAGGTGTTATAAATTCAGAGCAACATTACGCGACTATCTAGAGGTACCGATCCAACACATATTATGTACCTTTTCGCCTAAAATCGCGTGCAAAGGTACTTGGGGGCGGTCGCTGCGCGACTAAGTGCGGGGTTTGGGCGCGTTATTAGTAGGGGTAGCCCTAACCTCGTATTAACCCAGGTCGTAACCGCGCCAAATTAGCCCCCCCAATATGTGATAGATATCGCGCCATAGGATCGGCTAATACATTACACCCTCCTGTCAACTCCGGTGGTTAGCGCCTTACTAATAACGCCTCTCGCGCGGAGATCCTTATATAGATTAATGTAAGTTTTCCCGTCTTGGCAGCGAGCTTTAAAAGACCTCAATATAAAAAATTTATAAAGCTTTTTAAACCCAATAATTGTATGGTAGATTGCCTATATACGAATATTTCTAAAGTTATAGTAGTTAAATGAGTGTTAAAATCAACGCTTAGTAATTGTTGGTATCACCCAAGTGCACTTAATTGGCCTATTAATCTCTGGATTTATCTGGTGTTCAATAGGTGCAGAAAGCAAAGAATCGTAAGGATTGCAGTGCCTAAGTAGGGGGCTAATGAGTCATCATAAGGATAACTAATTAGAGACACGAATGACCACATAACCTCTGTCTATATATTCCGACACTGGCAGTTCTTTCTTTGTGCGTAAAACAGCCATCCTAGTACTAATCTAACTGAAATTGATCCTCTATCCTACGAAGCTTGGTCCGTATCTAAATTCCTATTTATATCTTTTGGACGACGACATCCCTAAACGTGCTTATGGAGAGTAGTATTTAAGGGGAATATAGATCCGCACTTAGTATACTTAAAGGGTTAACAATCTGGCAAATATCTAAAGAGCGCTTAACCTAAAGGGAATATAGTAGAGCACTTTTTGTAGGTTTAAGGTTGCGGGGGTTTATACAAGCTTAGCTGCCGTGGCTCCTTGGCTTTAGTTAACAAGGAAGGTGAAGCTGGCAGAGCTTGCGTGGACGGAGCTTACGCTAACAGAGCTTGCTTAGTTTATAGCTCTTGGATCTCTTTTTGCTGTTTTTTAAGAAGAGCTCATAGCTTACGGATCTCTTTTTATTGCCTAGTTTGCATCTCTAAGTCTTTACTCCGTACTTAACGAATCTTATCTTATTATCACTTAATCGTGTTTTATATATCCTAAATTTGTGTCTAATAAGCGGTTGTAGTTAGAAATTCCCATTGGGCTTTGTTGTTATAGATATTAATATAGTAAGGCCGTCCAGTGGCCGTATAGTTCCCGCTTTTCTATCCTTTAGGAAGTTGTTGTGCCATATTAGGTGTTTGTAGCTGCCGTAGACGCTAGTAGAGGGCAGAGGGCAGAGGGCAGAGGAGGGGGAGCGCGCTGGCGTTGTAGGCGCGTGTTGGCAAGTCTTGATTCCCCTGGCGGTTCTTTCTTTATGCGTAAAACCACTAATATATAGACCCTATTAACGTAGTATTCGTAGCTTACAAAGGCCGTAGAGGGGGGGGAGAGCGCGCTGGCGTTATAGGCGCGCTGTTAGACGTAGTATTTAACGTAGTAGAGCCGCTAGGATCGTGGCAGAGTATTAAGCTTATATAGGGTGCTCTTCTAGGGCTAGTTGCTTCTGGCGAAGCTGGGTACTTTGGTACTGCTAACGCTGCTAGGTTATAGGTTGCTGCTAGGTATTTAGGTATTGGATACTACTAACGCTACTAAGTTATAGGTTGCTGCTAGAGCTGCTAGGTATTTAGGTATTAGATACTGCTGACGCTGCTAGGTTGCTATAACGCTGAAGTACTACACGAGGCTATTAGGTAATTGGGTATTGGGTGCTGCTAACGCTGCTAGGTTACTATAACACTAGATTACTGTATAAGGCTATTAGATATTGATTTATATGCTAAGACGCGTACTAGGTATTAGTTTGCTGCTAAGTTATATTGCTATACTAGGTTACTGCGTAAAGCTATTAGGTAATTAGATATTAGGTGCTATAAAAGCTGGTGTGCTATATATGGCTAGAGTGCTGCCGTAGTACTACTAGGGTAGCTGCTAAGGTAGCTGCTAAGGTACTGCCCGAGGGCTATTGGGCGTTTAGTGCTGTTAAGCTAGGGGTACGGCACTTAGTAAAGAGGTTGTACTAGGGGTTGATGCTATTAAGCTAGGGGTACGGCGCTTAGTGAAGAGGTTGTACTAGGGGTTAATTTGCTGCTGTAAAATGTCTTATGCGTTGCGTATTTATCGTATATTCTAAGCTGCTAGGGTTAGGTGCTACTATAAGGCTGCTAGTTAATAGTTTTACTGCTAGGTACTAGAATGCTGCTTATAATTAAATAAAGCTGCTAGGGCGGTAGTGAACCTTATTACTCTATAGCCAACCAGTAAGGTTAACTATTAATTAATGTTGGTATCACCTAAATACACTTAATTGGCCTATTAATCTCTGGATTTGTTTAGTATTTAATAGGTGCAGAAAGCAAAGGATTATAAGGATCGCAGTGCCTAAGTAGGGAGCTGATAAGTCATTATAAGGATAACTAATCAGAGACACGAATGACCACATAACCTCTGTCTATATATTCCGACAGTAATTAAATAAGTGTCTAAATATCTCTAAGCTCCTGATCCCTCCAAGCTTTCTACTATCCTCTACCACTTAGTAGGTCCCCCTTCTGCTTTAATTACTGCCTAAAGGCGTGCAGGCATAGAAGTAATCAGATCCTTAAAGTAGCAGGCCTCTAAATTCTCCTATTTAGATTCAATAGCTACTTACATTACTTCTTTTGTTAATGGGCAAGGCTTCCACTTAGCTAATTAAGTCTTTATTAAATTCCAAACGGCCTTAATTAGGTTAAGATCTGGGCTGTTTGCTAGCCACTAAAGTAACTTAATATCATCTTTCTGGAACTTAGCGATAGTAATACGAGCTCTATAACAGGGAGCTCCGTCTATTTGCACAATTATTAGGGTACTTCTAAATTTGTGATTAGGGAAATATACATTATACTCAGCGTTGTAGAAGTTGTAGAATTCTTTAAGCTTTGGATATATGTGATCTAGAAAGCCCTGCGCTATAATATTGCCCCATTCTTCCTTATTCTAAAATAGTAGAGGCCCTTTTTCTGCACCGTAGAATACAGCCTATACTATTGTATAAGGTACGTTAGTGAACTTAGGACGGAGACAGTTAGGATAAAATCGTTTACTAGGTCTTCTAAAGATATAGAGCCGCTAGTGCCCACTATAATACATAGCTGCCTTATCTGTCCACATAACTCTCCACCAATCCTCTTTTTAGAAGTAACGGTAAGCCGATACAAATGCCAACCGGGCGTAATAGTGAGCTATAGTAAGCCAGGGCTTTGTATAAGCAATACAGCGTTAATAGCCCTCCTTCTTAAGATATTGGGCAACTGTAGAGTTAGAACAAGGGACTCCTACGTGGAAGGAAAGCTCCAAATAGGTAAGGCAACGCGCCTAAGAATTCAACTCTAGGAAATTAACCAGTTAACACCAAATTGGCGAGCCGTATGTAAGAGTATTGCGATAGCCACTACGTGTCGGGGTTTGCGCTTCATTAACAATATAGTAGATAGTAGAATATAGTTGCTTAACTAATGTAGTAATACAAGAGACAGGTTCTTAAAGGTAGCAATAGAGGCCTTTAATTATGTATCTTAGGGAGTAAGGAACAAGCGCTTAAGCGTTACTTTCCTAAAGCCGTTGGCGACGTTAAATACGTTCTACAGCTTACTCCTCCTACTTCTGTTCCTTGCGTCTTTCCTGTCTATTAAGACGAGCAATTGCTTGGCGAATGCGACGGTTCGGGGTAGTAGGCGTTGGAGTAGAAGAACTAGATATAGCAGAACAAGTAGAGGGAGTATTTGGCACAGTCGTATTACCAGGTAAGAAAGGAGCGAATAAGCCAAAGAAGCTTCCAAAGCTAGGAAGGCGTAGTGGAGCTCCAGGAGGATTAGGTAAAGTAGGTTCTAGAGTTCCTTCTATATAGGAAGGATCGTACCTAGGAGAAGGCATAGTGGATACCTTTAAGAATAGAATCTAAAAGATTTTAGTTAGAACTTGTTATAGGAATATACAAATTTAGCATAAAAAGTAGTAAGGATGGTATTAACTTATAACAGGCGTAGATAAACATCTTTACACTTTAATCTGCAGAGCCATCTAAAGTCCCTTACGATCGCGCTAAGACTTAATATTCATCTAAACTTAGAAACCTTATCTGTAACCACCGCTATTAATATCCGTTTTAACAGCGTAATTAATATATCCAAGGGCCTATTTCTAACTTCTACGAAGTCACCTGGGACGAAGGCAAGCCATTTTTAAACTTTGTTACCACTAAAAAGGTTATCTGGACGCTAGAACAGAAGAATAAGGCAAAGGTTATGATAGAGGCTTAAGGAAGGTCGTGATAGAGGCTTAAGGAAGTTAAGGATTGTCATAAACAACGCGTCAGTGGCTTAGAGGGGTAGGAAACTAGAAGACGTGTTGTTGATTAGTAGAGACTTCCTGAGTCAGGTTCCCCACACCTGATCACGATGCGGCTGGCAGAGGCGTCGAAAAGCTTTAAATTGACTGTTAGGTGAGGTTGTTCGGCAGTCTCTTTTTGATATTTAGCTGCCAAGACGGAATGCACTGAATTCGGGTTAGTTGGTGGCTTAATTAAAGGCGCTAACCACCGGAGTTGACGAGAGGGTGTACAGTCGCTTCAGAAAAGGACGGGTTTATGTCAGAAACCATGATCTAGTACAGAAATTTGCCGAATCCTTACCTGTTTGAACCACTTTTCTGTACCCACGCATGCCACCACCCATCCTCCATACCAACACATCGCCGTCGCCTATTTTTTGAAGCTATTTAAAGCCTATATTTTTTCCTATTGCAGTTAGCGCTATGGCACACAGGAGGAAAGCTAAAGCACCTAAGAATACTATAAAGAATACTTCTAAAGCGCCTTAAGAAGTAGACCTTACCGCCAAACCTGCACCGCTTATATTAATACCTCCTACTACTATAGAACAGTCTAAAGGCCCTTAAACCTTTCTTTTAAATCTGGCCGTGTACGCTAATAGCACAACACTATTTACCAACGTTCTACCTATCTTGTTTAGAGTCTTTAAATTCTAGGAGTTTATTGCCAAAAATACGCATTAAGCCAGTAAGGGCTGGTTTACTAACTTTTTTCCACCTAATTGCGCCCACCTGTTCGTCGCCTAAAAAACCCACCTAGAACGAACAGGTTGATATTTCCAGGTCGATTAAATATCCAATAGGTAGGAGCTGCTTTGTTTACCTTACCTATTCGATTTCTACCTGTTAAGTCATCTTGGCAGCTGAAATTAATATTCCACCTAGCCTATTTAACGTCCTTGCGCTTCCCGCGATTACATAGCCAAAAGTAGTATAGACTGCGCGAATTTACCCACCTGGGCCATTAAATAGGTGGAATCCCACCTATACCCTCTGTTTAAAAGGGGGGGTCCTATATGTCCACCTGGGCGACCTAGGCGACCTATTTAATCAATCCAACCTTAATTGTGATATTTTTTTTAAAGGATTACGTAATTCTTACTAACCTTAAGTATAAAGCCTTATATATCTAAAGTAGTATACGCAGGCCTCTATGCGCTACTGGCGCTGTTCCACATACTTATTAAAGGTGTGAAAAACCTTCCTATATTAAATAGCAAGCGCTAGCAGATATTCGATCCTCTGCGTAGTAAGGCAATAATAGTAGAGCTATTGTATGGTCCTCCTAAGGCGATTAAAACGCTTACCTATATAGACTAAAGGATGTTTAAATTGCTGCTTGATTGGCTGGTTAATAAATACAAATTACGCCCATAGGAATGTATATCGGCGGAGCAGAAGCTAATGATATTTATAGCGCTATATAGGGGGGGGCTAAGTATAAGGATAGTTAGGTAGGAGTTTTAATATTTAACTTGTATAATTAGCCTATAGGTAGTTAATATTTAAAGTTATAAATAACTAGAATTTACCTATATAAGCGTTTTTTATAAAGTTCTTAATACTCTATATAAGCTGTATAAAGATATTGTTAAACTACCGCCTAGTTATATACCCGAACGGATCGAATCTAATAACAAAATATGGCCTTTTTTTGGTGACTATATAGGCGCGCTTGACGGCTCGCATGTGCCTATTTTAGTACCAGTAGCTGAGCAATCGGCATGGTAAAATAGGAAGGGCTGAATATTACAGAACGTGCTTACGGCGTGCGATTTTGATATAAACTTTGTATATATTTTACCCGGGTGGGAAGGCTCTGCATATAATGGCTAAGTGCTTAGTTTTGCAAAGGATTAAGGCTTCCATATACCACTAGAAAAATACTATTTAGTAGACGCTAGATATATAGCTAATAATCCTTTAGTCCTAGTACCATATTAAAAGGTTAGATATTATTTAAAAGAGTAGGCTAGCGTAAGGTAGAGGCTAAAGGATAAGTATAAACTATTTAACCTATACTATGTGTCCTTAAGGAATGTTATTAAGCGTATATTTAGTGTACTTAAAGCGCGCTTTTTAATATTTAATAAAGGCCACAGAGGCTATACCTAGAAGACGTAGGTAAAGATTATATAGGCGTTAATAGCGGTTTATAACTTTCTAAACTAGAACAGCTATAATTGTCAGATAATCTGTATTCTCTAAGGCGTGGGACACGTGCACGAGTCACGTGCACGGGGCACGTGCATCGTAAATCTCTTCATAGAGCCCTAGGGGCCCTAGGTCAAAACATCAACATCAATCAACGATCAAGTCAAGATCATCAATCAATCAACCCATTTAATCAATAAACTGCTCTACACGAACTTCGTGACAGTTATAAGCCCGGTCCGCCGACTTAAGAAGCTAGTTAGCTATTATTTAATCATTTGAAGAAATTCTACCTTATCGTCAGACTCTGACACCTTATCGTCAAGACGCAGACTCTAACAAAAATACTACCTCAATTGTCACAGGACGAGATTCCACGAGATTCCACCTCAATCGTCAAAGGACGATTCTGATGATAAGGACGATCCTGACGACAAGGACGATCCTGACGACAAAATACCATCTCAATCCCTCCTTTGCCTATCAGTCAAATGACTCCACCGACGTCGAGCTCGTCGACGACAATCATCCTCAATAAGTCAGAAGACTGGGAGCAATGGCTATAGCAACTCCGAGCCCTCGTGGATTAGCGAATTTGGGCCCACGTTGACCCAGATGGTGCAGCACCTCAATGAGGTCTACTACAAGAACCAGCCTATCCAGAAGTTATAGATTTTAATGAGAATGTAACCTTGTATGCGCAGCTCTTGACGAATTAATAGAAAGTGTATGAGAATAGCAGACGATACTACGACTAGGACATAAAGTATTTCCTAAGATAGGAAGATTATCTTTAACAGATCCGCACCTAGATTACGTCTATAGTATTAATTTAGAAGAAGCTACTGCTTAACCCTTCCTTAATAGTTAAAGAATGGCTATCTTGGCTAAAGGAGAACACAGAACCTACCTCGTTGTTTGTTAGGAAGAAGGTATAATACCAGTACACAAAAGCCCTTAAGGGGTTTAAACAGTTGTTAAAATTGAACTAATGGCTAGATTAATGGGAACATGTAATGTCCCTAGGAGAGAAGTATAAGATCCCTTAAATGTCTGATGGTATCTAGCTTCAAGATTTGGTAGAAGTTATTCAACCTTTCAGCGACGCCTACTGTATGAAGTATACTACTAAGTTGAATGACCCTTAGAAGTCGAGATCTTCTAAATACCGCAGAGTAGTAAAGGAGCTGCAAGGACTTAGAATACCCTTAAAGAAAGCCAATGCTACTACGAGAGGCAATACCTTTAATGCAGACTTCGTAGAGTAAGCCACTGAGGATCACTCTGATACTACTAAAGGTTCATAAAGAGGAAAGGCCTTAGCATGTAATAGACGCTTAAAGAGAGCCGGGACACTGGTAGATAAGGAGACGTCCTATAAGAAGCCAACGCCTAAGTGCTTAGCGTGCGGAATATGAGGACACTCCCTATAGGACTATTGGTGTTTATTTAAAGACAAGAGACCTATAGGAGTTATAATAGGAGATGCGCGCATTAATAGGGCACTGAAGAAGGTAGAAAAGAATAAGAATCTTGCTAACTAAGTTACGAAGATTAGACTTAAAGAATAAGAAGACGAGGCCTAATAACAATAGGATAAGAGCTAGGAAGTTAAAATTAAGGGAGAAGCTAATGCAATATTCCTAGAATTGTATTACACCGGTTAAACCCATTTACTAAAGCTATTGACTATTCTTAACTTAGGAACTACTCTCTATATCTTTAATAACCTCTCTTGTTTTTACAATTTTAGGAAAGCTCTAAGATATAAATATATCACCGCTGGCAGCTTAGAAGTTCCTATACTAGGCTATAGTGATATTACTGTCCAAATTACAAAACTAGATAAGAGTAAGGGAACCCTATATCTTAAGGACGTTGCCTTTTGTATAGACTTTAATATGAATCTAATGTCGTTCCGCCTGCTTAGAAAATAAGGGTTTTACTAGGACAATAAAGGAGATAACAATCTTCTAGTTTAGAAGAATGACATAATCCTATATTAAATGGAAGAATGTTACGGATAATAGACTATTAAATACGTCCGACTAGGAAGTTAATTAGTGTTTAATATAAGCCGACTGCTATGCCGCTAACGGAAGCGTAGAGCATTGTTAAGAGACGCTTGTCTAGATTTAAAAGGTGATGCGTATTTATGGTATCTGCGTCTAGGCCATCTAGGACCTATAAGCCTTTATTATTTAGGTCTTAACGCCCTAGGAGTTAAGCTTTAAGGCCTAAAGACGACGGAATGTCAATATTGCAGTCTCGCTAAAATTAAGCGTTAGGTCTTAAGAAGGTTCTTAGAATAGAATATTAATAAATTTTGTCTTAACCTCTATATTAACTGGACTAACCTTAAGGAAGCGTATACTGGATTTGTACGAGTTATATTTATCTATAATACCTTCTTAGGGAGAACCTTCCCGTATTTTATAATAACGCATGGTAAAGAGAAGGAGACACTATAAGTGCTTAAAGATTTTATCTAATGGATTTGTCTAAGGCATAACCTTAAGGTTAATACTATTAGATTAGATAATAAGCTAGGGAGAAGGAGAACCCTTAAATAGCTACGGACCTAAGGGATTATATTTAAGCCTTTGGCGCCTTATACCTAAGCTTAAAATGGTACCGCTAAACGCTTAGGGGGTGTGATTATTAAGAGAGCACGTGTAATAAGAATTGCTGCCAATCTACCACACAATCTATGGAAAGAGATAGTTAACTATATAGTCTATCTTCGAGATTGAACGCTACGGGAAAGCAATGGTTGGAAATTGCCCTATAAGAGGTTTTATACCTTTCTAGCCAATAGGTTAAGAAAGCCGTAACTAGCGCACCTAAAAGCCTATGGCTGTAGGGCGTACGCGATGACGTCAGACGCCTAGCTGAAGAAGAAAAGGCTAAGCAAGCTAGATCCGCGAGCCTATATTAGCTACCTTATTGGCTATAACTCTACTAATATCTACAGGATCTGGATCCTATATAAAGGTATTGTTATCTCTACTAGGGACGTCATCTTTAACAAGAAGATGTTCTTTGACAGCAAGTGAATGGACATCTTAAAGGACCTACACGCTGAGTTAGATACGCTGATTAAGAAGATTTAACTCCCTAATACTCTGACCAAGAATGAGGTCCTTCTAGAAGATGATGAAGAAGTATTTGAACCGTTAATTTAAGAGGAAGATGACGATGTTGATAGGCTAGTTTAAACCTTTAATAAGTTAGTAGATCTTAAGCTTGCAAGAGCTCTTGAAGATATGTATTATACGCTACCTTTAATAGAAGAAGACGAAGAATCTCTATATGCCTTTTATGTCGAGTATCCTATAAAGTTAGATATATAAGGTACTAATTAGGACATTGTCAGCTGAGTAGGAGATGGGTTTTATACTTAGGGGGTATTTAACAACTCTATTAAGGACTTATTTAAGGAAGCCTGCGATGACAGGTTTAAAGACTTTGTTACTAAAAGAATTATATTAGCCTATTACGGCGCCTTCTTAGCAGGAAGGAAGTTTAACCTTAACAGTTAACTTAACAACAGTAAGCTAAAATCAGGCAGAATACGCAATGTTAGATTATATAGGAAGAACTTACCTCCGCTACCTTAGTTGATCCGCAACCTTAATACGTATCCTCTTTAAGATTAGTTTTAAGAAGCTTAACGAGCTTACCTCTAATCCCATTATTAAATAAGGTTGTTTTAAGAAACAGATAAGAAGCATATAAAGGGACAGTAGGTTCTTAGCTTAATATAGGTGTTCGTCTATAAGACGGACAAGTATAGATTTCTCTAGAAATGCAAAGCATGATTAGTAGTCTACGGAAATTAATAGGCCCTAGGAGACCTACCTATAAGAGCTACTATATTAGCTAGTACGACCTTCCAAACACTTATGGCGATTACCGCAAAATTTAACCTAAAGACGACACAGATAGATGCAGTTAATGCGTTTATCTATTGCGATTTTAACAAGGTCGTCTATATAAAGCTACCGCTAGGGTTTAACAAAGGAAAGATAGATAAAGTACTGCGCTTAAGAAAAGCCCTATATGGACTACGATGATCACTACTGTTATAGCAGAAGAATCTTATAAGCTTGTTAAACGAATTGGGTTTTAAAGAGGTACCTTAGGAGCCGTATATTATGCTAAAAGGTAGAATAGTCGTCTTCTTCTATGTTAACGATATTGTCTTCTACTACTAAAAAATAGATAAGAAGAAAGCTTAAGAAGCAATTAAGGAGCTAAGTAAGGAATACTAGATAAGTACCCTTAGTAAGCTAAAATGGTTCCTAGGAATTTACGTGCTACGCAATTATAGCTAGAGGCTCCTATAGCTATTCTAGAAAGCCTATATTAAGAAGATAGCTAATTAGTATAAGATAGATCTTATAGGGCGTCTTTTGGACACTCCTATAGCAGAATCTGAACTCCTCCCTATTAATTACCGATTAATCCGTTTAATGCGTCCGTCCCCTAATATAGACCTATTAGTCCGCCCTATATCCCTACCAGCCTCTATAATGCTATATCAGAGAAAATTGGGTTTAGTACTCTATACAGCCACTATAATGTGTCCGGATATTGCATTTATAGTATTAAGGCTGGTAAGGTTCAATTAGGACCTAAGCCAAGAGCATTATTGAGTGGTAGATAGAGTTATCCAATACCTATATGGCACGAGAAGCAGAGCAATCTGCTATGGAGGAGATAAGGAAGGAATAAATAGTAGAGGGAGAGATAAAGGAATACGCGATAAAGGACAAGACGATGGAAGAGACGGTAGAGATAAAGCGCAATTATTTATCTATGCCAGCGATGCATTATTTGCGGACAACTCTATTAATAGAAAGAGCTTGTAAGGATATATTATAAAGCTATTTAGGGGGCCAATTGCCTGGAGAGCAAATAAGCAGGGTATAGTTATAACGTCAAGTATAGAAGCCGAGTTGTTAGCCCTATTATAAACAGCAAAAGAAGCTATCTTTACCAGTAGGCTGTTTAACGTAATGACGTTACGCCTAAACGAGCCCTTGATTATTAAATGCGATAATACCTAGATGTTCTAACTGATTATAGAAGACACGGTAAAGCTAATTACGAAGCTCTAATACGTTAATATCCATTGACACTGGCTACGTTAGGAATATGTAATAAGATGAGTATAATTTCAATAGATAGTAATGAAGGAGATGATCGCTAATGGACTTATGAAGGCCCTGCCTAAGCAGAGGTTTTAAAGTTTTATTAATATGATTGGGATAGTGGATATTAAGGAGCAGCTGGATAAGGAGAAGCAACTAGAGGACCTAAGGGACGGTATTAGAGCAAGATAAAAGGATTTAGATGAGATTACAGTTTAATTGACTTATTGACGGATATGAGAAGGTGGCTAGCTGTGACCTCAAAGAGTTTAAAGCTAAGGGGGTGTGTTAGATAATCTGTATTCTCTAAGGCGTGGGATATGTGCACGAGTCACGTGTACGGGGCACGTGTATTGTAAATCTCTTTATAGAGCCCTAGGGGCCCTAGGTCAAAACATTGACATCAATTAATGATTAAGTCAAGATTATCAATCAATTAACCCATTTAATTAATGAACTGCTCTACATGAACTTCGTGACAATAATCTGCATAAGGACAAGTCTGGTTATAAAAGTAAAGATAATTTAGATACCGACAACTGTACGGTTTCTTATAATATTGGTAAGTAAGTAATAAGCTAGCGGTGGGAGGATATAGTAGATGCAATATAGGAGCAGTATTAGGACGTTCTAGCTGCAAGGCTTAGGTATAGTTAAAGTAGAAGTCCTAGAAGTTCTAGAGGAAGACAATATTTAATTTTAGTGGTAATATTACCTATCTTTATAAAGACCGAAGTAGCAGATATAATTTGTTTGTAAGTATAGCATTTAAGTACCCATAAATACGTGCAATACCACTATTAAAAAAGTTGTGATAGGTTATTTAGCTATAGATTAATTACTTTACCTATACCTCTTAAGGACCAGAGCTAAAATTAATGTTATATTAATTCTCTAACTTACTACTAACCTTTAATCCTCTACTAAAGGACCTTAATTGTTTAATATACAACTGCTGCCATTTTATATTAACTACTAGCTGCTTAATATACCCTTTTTAAGCTTTACTGGTGAGTAAATTAAAGATATAGGTCCTGCTTTTAACCTTAAATCCTTTTAGAACAAGTTGCTAATTAATAGTAGGAAAGTACTTAAAATTACAAATAAAGCTACCTATAGCCTTCTTAATTGGCGAGCTATGTATTGCTAATAGCGTTATCTTTAATAATTTAAACGTCGCCGCTGCCTTGCTAATACTCTTACTTAAAGCTTCTGTTACCGCTAATATCTTTAATGGACGGCTTTAATTGGTAGCCTTGGCCGCGTTCTTTATTAACCGCTTTATTAACTCTAGCCTCTTTACTTTCTTAGTGTTTTAAGCCCTCTTTTCCATTACGCCAGGCGCAAGTAAAGGAGATTAGCTTACGGAAGATAATAATATTAATAAGGATACTAAGGAGGATCGCGAAGGCGTTAAAGGCGTTAAGGGCGTTAATATACCTGGTATAGGAGTAGGGCTCTAGCCATTAATTGGCGTATTAGATGGGCTCTATTTAACTATACCATATGGTATATTTAGATTCTTACTATCCTTATACTCACCCTTACTATTCTTATTGTTATAATCAGATGAATTTAAATTAATATTGCCCTGGTTCTAAACCAAATCCTTATTAAGCGCCTTCTTAATTATGCCGGCATAATTGCCATGGGCCATTTTACCAGTAAGCAGCTCCGTTAGTTGCTTATAGTGAATAGGCTATTTTGTTTTAAAAGGTCTCCTTTTAATATAGCTATTAAAATAGCCCTTTATAACGCCTTTTTTATTAGTCTATAGCAAGCTAGTAACCTTATATTTGCTTTACCCTAAATACGCCTTAATATGCGCTTCCTATTCGCGGTATATAGCCTTCTAATAATTATACTTATTTATTAACTAATTAAGAGTAAGGTCCTAGCCCGATTTAACTTTAATATAGGTAATAGCGTTAGCGTAATTAGTGGCTTTAAATATAGCTCCGTTGGTCTCTTTGCCTTGGGTAACTAATAGCTTTATATACTCTAGAAACGCCTTACTTAACGCCTTAAGCTATACTAATTAAGGCTTTTTACTAGGATCCTTGCCCTCTGCCGCCTTCTTCCTCCAAGTCTTTTTGGTAGGTGGCTTGGAACCAGTACTAGCAGCTATAAGATCCTTCTTTGCCGTATTTACCCTTACTCGCTTCTTTGATAGCTTTATTACAGGTGTTAATATTAGTAAGGTAGTAGTAGAGGCAGCTTTAGAGGACGTCATACTGGGTATAGAGGTGGTGGTAGAGGTGGTGGTAAAGGTGGCAGTTGGGCTATGGCTATGGCCAAGGGTAGGGGGAGCTACGCTAGCAGCAGTGTTAACAGGGCTGGCCTCTATAGGCTTATTATCGTCGCCCATAAAAAAGGTGCGTATATTAAGAACGGGTTAATTATATCTATAAGGCTCTAACTACTTGTTTTATATAGAGCCTTTAGACGTCCCACGTGCGGCTTACATAATCCTGCTCCACCGCTATTTCGCCCACTAGTAACCTTGGCGACTACCTCTAGTAAACAAACCGCTCTTACCTGTTCGATCTACACCCCTGCACGAGCGCTTGCTAGTGGCGCTTACAATCTACCTGTTGGGCTTTAATTTGACCTACCTAGCGGCGTCGACCAGGTGGGCACGAATAGGTGGAAAAAAGTTAGTAAACCAGCCCTAAATATTATGGCCATTATTCCTTCTAGCTTAATTAATTAACTGCTGTTATTTTATTATTAAGTCTAAAGGATCCTATAATACCCAAAGAAGTTAATAATGTAGATAAATGGCGTAAAGTAGAGGGAATAATAGACATATTGTCACGGCGCTGACACAGATACTGTTGTAGACCCTAGTTAGGGGCTCGCCTAGACCCTTAGCGCCATGTATATAGACGTGTCCTTTCCTCGACCTTCCTCTAGTCTTTGTCTTGGAATTCTTGTTCACTGGCTACTAATAGATTCTGTTCTTTTGACTGAGCCTTCACACATAATTAAAGTATATAAGGAAGGCTTTTTTGTTACAGACAGCTTAAGTACAATGTTACGACTACTTAGAGAAGAGTCGGCAGAAGCTAGTTGGTTAATATAGGCACGGTCTAGGATGGAGCTGGTGGAACCATGTAATGAGGAATGGTAAGCGAGTTATATAATGTTATACGCGGTGTACGCAGTATACGCAGTGTACGTTTACGTATAACACGTATAATACGTACCTTACGTAGCGAAGGGATTTCTTAGGCGTACGGTTATGTATTTAAAGGACTACAGTCCCTACCCAGATAGTTCTCTCTTTATAGTAAATCTTAGAATACAATTAGAGTTAATCTATTAGGTAACCACTCCACTAGTTGTTATTACGTTGTTACTTAGTTTAATATCTACATACCTAGCCTATTAACGAGTTCACCATAGTCCCTACTATTATTATTATTCATTGCTTAACGTCCGATTCGGATCCCTATTGGGCCCACGCGGACTACTCCTTATATACATGTAGGGAGAAAACTCTTTTGAGAAAACCCCGTAATCCGTCTCCCCGCCTTTTAGGACTCGCCTACAAGGCGCCTGCGAGTTACCTATAGTGCTCTACTACCTTACTTTTTGACCTCCTTAGGAACCACTGCTGCCATAACAAGCCTACGGACGCGCTAGTATCGCAAACTTTGCTCTACTACTGTAGAGTTATTAGGGGGCGCCTATTACTCGCCCCTTTGCCTTCTATTACTATTTACTTTGCAACCCAAAACTGGTCTAGCACATTTTGGCTAATAAGCTACTGGGTAACCGCCTTAAGACCTTTTTATATTAAGAGTAGTGTATTATAGTTCTCTATGCCAGCTACTAAGAGTATAGCTTCTTGGTTGGTGCGTAGGGGGCATAATAGTATTATATATTTTAGTATCTATCTTAGCTAGCCATATTTGTATCTTAGGCTGCCTACTAGGACACCTACCTAGTAGAGCCAATCTTTTAGTCCTATTATCCCTATTCTTAAGAGTATTGCCATTGTATTTTCTGCCTTTATTAGGCCTTCTTAAAGCTCTTAAGTGTTTACCCCCTATAGCGTTAACTATGCCATGGCTTGGGTTTCTCTTGCTTAAATTAGCCTCTATACCTTTAACTCCTATATACCTCTCTAGCATTAGTCTAACCAGTATTATATTACGGAAGATGGTTTCCTAGCGTTCTTTTATACTCTACTTTAGCTCCTTTCTCTTTCTTACTATTGTCTTTACTGGCCTCTTACGCGTCTCCCTTTCTTCTTTATATAGGCCTAGGCCCTAACGTAGTACTATTCTTCTTCTGCTTTTTTTACCTGTTTCTCTAATATCTCTTCCCTACTTTAGGGTTGTTGGTTTGTTCTCCTATAAGGCGCCCTAGGGTCCCTCTATAGTTTATTTAGGCATATCTTAATATACTTTATAACATTAGAGTTACGTTTACTTTGCGCCCTTTATATTACAGCGGCTTTAATATATAGTTATAGGGGGGGAATATAGGCTTCCTTTTTAAGCAGTGCTGTGGCCATTCGCTTATACCCGTCTATTATACTCTAGAGGCAGGCTATTTAGACCTTTTAGAGTAGTTTAAGGAGTAATTTAGGGGGGCCCTTCTTAGTTTCTCTAATAGCCCAAATACTAGATCTATATATTATAGTTAGCCGGACAACTGCTATGTATAGTAGGCGTAACCTCTAGAAGTATGGACCCTATATAAAATTAACAATCCTGGATAGTGCAATATACTATACTTAGCCCTTATAGGCCGCTTATACCACATATACGCTCTACTAGAGCTTACTATCTACCTATACTCCTAATACCCTTAGGCCCTAAACTGGTTAACCCCTAAAGCCTTAGATATGGATCATATGCTAAAGATCTATAAATTAGTTACGTTTTCTTATAAAATAAATTAGCTAGTATTTCTCTGGTGAGAATTGGACTCTATATTATCTTACCCATTCTATATAGGTGTTATAGGCTTTCTTTAGTGTTCTGCAGTTCTCTGCGGCTATTGGCCCATATGTAATTAGGTTTATGTCGTTAACGAAGCCTATCCCCTAGGTCGCCCCTTCCTTAAAGGTATTAAGTAAGTTGCTTATAAAGAAAAGGAAGAGTATAGGCGAAAAAGGTAATCCTTATAGTATACCTATTATAACTATAATGGGGGGGCTCTAGTATCCGCTAAAGACTAGTAATGTCTCTTTCTGGCCTATAAACCCTTAAATAAATTATATAATCTATTCTAGGAAGCCCTTTACCCTAAAGATGTATAGGAGGCGCTTATGGGGTATATTATTATAGGCGCCACTAATGTCTAGGCTAAGTATTAATACTATAAAGTCCTTGCGCATAGCCTATACAGTTTTAATAGTAGTAGCGAGTAGTATAAGTGCTAATAGTGTTAAGCAATTCTTTCTTACCCCTATTTGGCTTTGTGGTAGTAGGGCGTATTCCTCTGCCGTGTCTACTATATAGTCCGCTATAACCTTTTCTAAGATCTTGCTTAGGGTGTTTTCTAAGGCAATAGGGCAGTAGCTTCCTAGGATTAAGTAGTCTGCTTTACCTTCTTTTTATAAGATAACTATTATTATAGATCTTCCAAGTCGCGGGTAGTAGCCTATTATAAAATATACTCTGGCTATATCTGTAAGCTAAGGTGCTATAAGTAGACCACAGGTCTTTAAGGCTTTGTTTAAAATCCCATCTGGTTCTAATACTATATTGTTTAAGAGGCGACTAATGGTTTTAGCCATTTCTTTGGTTGTTATGTCGCTGTTAACCCTTAGGTAAGTAACTAGTGTTTCGCCAGTAATGTTACTAAGGTCTACTAGAGCCAGTTAGGGGAAAAATCTTTTTATAAGGATCTTTACCTTCTTATTATTATTACTTGTGGCCTGTGGTTCGCCTGCTCTTTATAGGGGTAGTAGGTGTAAGTCTTCTGCTAGGCGTCCCGCCTTTTTCTTTACCTATCTTGCTATGGTCCAAAGGCCCTTGTTATAGGGGATGCTTAGGTTAGTAGTATATTTATTTATAAACCATCTCTAGTTATTTCTTACTTCTTTTTTTAGGGTATTCTTTAGCTGGTTTCTTGTGTCTTTATATCATCTCTTATCTTTAGGGTTATGGCTGCTTATATATTTCCTTCTTGCTCGTTATTGGCTAGCTATAAGAACCGCGCATTATGCGGACCATGCGTATTATATATAGGGGCCCGGTTTTAAGACCGGGCAATGCTCTTCTAGCCTATTTTTAATTACTGCCTAGATCCTTTCTAGTCTTTAGTTAATTTCCTTAAGGGTAGCTAATAAGCCTTACTCATTTAGTATTAAGTGGATTTTTTTTAGGTCTTAAAGTTATTGTTTAACTATATTAAGGAAACTGTTTGTCTTAAGCTTCCTTATTGCATATCTTTTACTATTTAGTTGCGCCTTAATATCCAAATCTAGCTATATCTAGATAGGGATATGGTCTAAGGTAAGTGCCTATTCTTTTTTAGGGATGCACCTTTTAAGTCTCTAGTATAGGCCATCGTCTATAAATATAAGGTTAATTGTACTTGTAGCGGTACCTTATTGCCATATAATTGCTCCTGGGGGAGTAGCTAGCTTAAGGCCCCAGATATCTATAGCTCTTAGTAGGCACTCTACCTATTATTTAGCAGCGACATAGATACCCCCCTACTGCGGGTAGTAGAGGTTTATGTCTCCTAATAGAATAAACTTTGTGCCTTCGGTTTCCAGTAAGCTTATTACCAATATAATGTTCTCTGTTTATGGGACCCCTTTAACCCTAGGGTTATATATATTAATAATTTATACCGGTCCCCTATATATCTAGATTGTTATAACTACAATATCTAGGTTAACTACTTGCTATAACTATAAGGACAGACTAATAGCCTTACTAATTATAAAGCATATATATATAGCTGCTTTTGGTTTGTATAGGAGCTGGAATCCTTGGGGGCAGTATATTAATTATATATAGGTATTATAATACGGCTCTTATATAGCAAGGATATGGTGTTTCTCTGGATCTAGACTGTCTAGTAAGGGCCTTATAAGGCAGTGGTTTGTATTGCCGCAGTTATACTATATAATAGATAGGTGGCGGACCCCTAGCGGGGGTCATTTAACTTTCCTTTATTCTTTGCTTCCTCTATTTCTACTTTCTCTAGGATTTTTAGAACTTTTATCTCTTATATCTATACCCTAGTCGCTACTTATTTTATATAGGGCTTTCTATTTCTATGTCTTATGTTCCTACTAGCGCTTTTATATCTAAATCTATTATTGTCTCTAGTTCTTCCCCTAGTCTTACTAGTTAGCTTTATGCCCTTTATAGGTTGGCTGCAAATATTAAATTTGCTACGTTTAGTCTAATTCTTAATTATCCTAGTCTTAAGCTTGCTATAGCTGTCTATAGGGGTCTTCCTATAGGGCGTTCTCTTCCTTGTATTCCCTATAACCCTTATGTCCCTATTTGGTCTAATAATATCGCGCAGCGTCGCTTCTGGCCTATTAAGGCTTAGGATGGCTGGCCCAGCCCCCTAGTATTAAAGGTAGGGAACGCTAGGAAGGCACCTATATCCCCCTAGCTTATTACCTATTGTTTCTATTTGTATAACCTAGCATATAATTATTCCCATAGCTATTAAGCCCTTACCTTCCGTCTCCTATATTTAATACAGTCTACTCTCTCCTACGCCTTATATGTGCTTTAGTGACAGTTTGCGCATTTTATTTAGTCTTAATTTAAGTAGTGTCTTATATTGTGGGGGCCTATATAGTGGCCGCAGCACACCTGTACTGCGTATATGGATTAGGTGTGTCCCTATTATATATAGCAATAGCATCGTTCTAGGCGTAGTTTATGGTTATAGAGCCTTATGTTGTATATAAGGCCATTTATAATTATTCCTTTTTAGATAAGGAGTTTTTGCATTCCTAGTGTATATATACTAATAATAAGGGAGCTATATGTTTAACTAGTATCTCCCTAGTAAGTCTCTAGCGACTTTTATATCCTCTTGTTGTTCTTATTATATGCTTAGATTACATTTTCCTATTAAAGCCATTAGATTCAGGTAATCTCAAGTCCTAGTATAAGGCATTCTATATGTTTTACTATCTTCTGTATAGTTACTGTGTTATTCGCCTAGCGTCCCTTTTCTACCCTAAGGCTTATAGGAACCGCTAGGACTTTAACTAAGTAGTCTTTATAGAGCACTTTTATACTAATATATTCTCCTAGCCTATCCCCTACCCTTACGGCTTGTTTCTTTACCTATTAGTCCTTTAGGGTAACTCTAATGTCTCCACTCCTTAGGTATTAGACTGTGATAGCATTATATACTTCCTTATAAATCTCTATAAGGACTTCTGTTTCTGATTATCCCCTAAGCCCCTCTACTTTTTCTGTATTTAGTTATATTATAATTATATACCCGGTTATTATCTTAAGGGAGTTAGGTTCCCTATGCTATAAAAGTATAGCTATAGCGGCCCAGGTGCGGTTCGCCAGTAAAGAGGGGTTTTATTTATTTTTAATTTTACTTAGCCGTTAGAGGATTTAATTAAGGGATTACTAAAGGGGCACCTAAGGGACGCTAGACTAGCGGAGCCATTCTACTAGCTATGTTAGTTTATTATAGCTAATAGTTACTTCCCTATAATTGCGGATACTAGACGCGTCTAATAGGCTTTATATCTTGTTAGATACCTTCTTAATAGAGGTATTTCTACTTTATAGTGTGGTATTCGCCCGTTCTTATTGTGGAGGGCTATTGCTGGGCGTAGTTCTGGCAGTCGCGCGCGAGTACGAACCACCGTCGTTCGACGTATACCTCCCCTGCGATGTAGGCATCTTAGGGGGATTCTCTGGGTGTTTTTCGGGGTTCTTTTTGGTTGGTTTTAGTCTTTTTAGGCCGGGTGCAGTAAGAGCTCCAGTTCCTCCTAAAGCACAATCCCAATAAAATTTGTATATGTAAAGGAGATAGTCCCTACTACAAGGCTCCATTATACATTTACCACCTAGTTATAGTATTAATAAAGTTAAACAACATGCTATTTAAAGCACTAGTTATAATGCTATTAATAACAGTAATAACCTCAGGATTAGAAGACACCAGTATAGCAGATATAGACTTATAGTTAATTATAAGAGGTCAGTTATAAGAAATGGTTAATTGCTTATTAAATAATAATAGGATACTTAAAGAACGCATTAATAGAATTAGAGCAGCAAAGGTCAAGTTACTATTAATTAAGTAGTTCTTAGGAGAGAGGTTAAAGCTTAAAGGGTTCCTTATATAGATGCATTTTAAGGTTATACAAGAAGGAGCGAAGTTAGCAACACCTATAGATTAAGTGGCGTATATAGGATTGTTCTTAATAGGAAGAGCACTAGAATGGTTTAAACCTTACCTTACTAAGATATAGATAAATAATATAACAACTACTAACTAAGATGTGTGGTATATATTTGCAAGTTAAAACAGGTTTGCGGAACGGTTAATGCAAATATTTAGAGACCCTAAGGTAACAACTATAGCAGAACGGAAACTTCAGAACCTAATGTAAAGAGTATTAGTAATAGAATATATAATATAGTTTTAGACACTTGCAACGCAGGTTAAGTAGAATAATAAGGCGCTTATAGTATAGTATAAATAGGGACTTAAGGCTAAAGTCTAGGACGCAATTATCCTAATAGAAGATGCGGAAAGTCTAAGAGCTTAATAGATTAGTTAATAAAGATTAATAATAGGATCTATTAAAGGGAATAAGCTAAGAAAGGGCAAGATAGAGTTCTATAGTTATATAAGGCGCAGAGTACGCAACGATAGATATAGAGTTAAAAACTATAGAATGGCGTAGAGCTAATAGACTTAAGTGGTATTATTATTATTATTCATTGCTTAACGTCTAATTCGGATCCCTGTTAGGCCCACGCGGACTACTCCTTATATACATATAGGGAGAAAACTCTATTTAAGAAAACCCCGTAATCCGTCTCCCTACCTTTTAGGGCTCGCTTACAAGTCGCCTATAAGTCACTAGTGGTGCTCTACTACCTTACTTTTTAACCTCCTTAGGAACTACTACTGCCGTAATAAACCTACGGACGCGCTAGTATTATACACTGTACTCTACTCCTGTAGAGTTATTAGGGGGCGCCTATTACTCGCCCCTTTACTTTCTATTGCTATTTCCTTTGCAACCCAGAACTGGTCTAGCATATTTTAGCCAATAAGCCACCGGGTAGCCGCCTTGAGGCCTTTCTGTGTTAAGAGTAGTATATTATAGTTTTCTATATTAGCTGCTAAGAGTATTGCTTCTTAGCTAGTGTATAAGGGGTATAACAGTATTACATATTTTAGTATCTGTCTTAGCCAGCTATATTCGCACCTTAGGCTATCTACTAGAACACCCACCTAGTAAAGCTAATCTTTTAGTCCTATTATTCCTATCCTTAAGAGTATTGCCATTATATTTTCTGTCTTTGTTAGGCCCTTTTAGAGCCCTTAGGTATTTACCCCCCATAGTATTACCTATACTATGGCTTAGGTTCCCCTTGCCTAAGTCTACCTCTATACCTTTAACTCCCATTTGTCTCTCCAGCGTCAGTCCAACCAGTATTATATTGCGGTAGATAGTTTTCCAGTACTCTTTTATACTCTACTTTGGCTCCTTTCTCTCCCTTACTATTATCTTTACTGGCCTCTTACGCGTCTCCCTTCCTCCTCTATATAGGCCTGGGCCCTAGCACCACACTATTCTTCTTCTGCTTTCTCTACCTGTTTTCCTAATATATCTTCCCTACTTTAGGGTTATTAGTTCCTTCTCCTATAGGGCACCCTAGGGTCCCTCTATAGTTTATTTAGGCGTGTCTTAATATACTTTATAACATTAGAGTTGCGTTCCTTTTACACCCTTTACATTGCATCAGCTTCAATATATAGTTATAAGGGGGGAATATTGGCTTCCTTCTTAAGCAGTGCTGTAGCCGTTCGCTTATACCCGCCTGTTATACTCCTAAGGCAGGCTGTTTAGACCTTTTAGAGTGGTTTAAGGAGTGATTTAGGGGGGTCTTTCTCGGTTTCTCTAGTGGCCCAAATGCTAGATCCATATATTATAGTTAGCCAGACAACTGCTGTATATAGTAGGCATAACCTCTAGAAGCATGGACCCTATATAGAATTAACGATCCTAGACATGGCGATATACTATACTTGGCCCTTACGGGCCGCTTACGCCGCATATACGCTCTATTAGAGCTTACTGTCTACCCACACTCCTAATACCCTTAGGCCTTAAACCAGTTAACCCCCAAAGCCTTAGATATAGATTATATGCTAAAGATCTATAGATTAGTTACGTTTTCTTATAAAATAGATTAGCTAGTATTTCTCTAGTAAGAATTGGACTCTATATCATCTTGCCTATTCTATATAGGTGTTATGGGCTTTCTCTAGTGTCCTACAGTTCTCTATAGCTATTGGCCTATATATAATTAGGTTTATATTATTGACGAAGCCTATCCCCTAGGTCGCCCCTTTCTTAAAGGTGTCAAGCAGGTTACTTATAAAGAAGAGGAAGAGTATAGGCAACAGAGGTAATCCTTATAGTATTCCTATTACAACTGCAATAGGGGGGCTCTGGTATCTACTAAAAACCAGTAACGTTTCTTTCTGGCCTATAAATCCTTAAATAAACTAAATAATCCATTCTAGGAAGCCCTTTGCCCTAAGGATATATAGGAGGCGCTTATGGGGTATATTATTATAGGCGCCGCTGATATCTAGGCTAAGTATTAATACTACAAAGTCCTTTCGCATAGCCTATGCAGTTTTAATGGTAGCAGCGAGTAGTATAAGTGCTAATAGCGTTAAGCGATTCTTTCTTGCCCCTATTTGGCTTTATGGTAGTAGGGCGTGTTCCTCTACTATATCTACTATGCAGTCCGCTATAACCTTTTCTAAAATCTTACTTAGGGTGTTTTCTAAGGCAATAGGGCGGTAGCTTCCTGGGATTAAGTAGTCTACTTTACCTTTTTTTTATAAGACAACCGTCGTTATGGATCTTTTAAGTCGTGGGTAGTAGCCTATTACAAAGCATACTCTGGCTACGTCTGCAAGCCAAGGTGCTATAAGTGGTCCACAAGTCTTTAGGGCTTCGTTTAGGATCCCATCTAGTCCTAGTACTGTGTTATTTAAGAGGCGGCTAATAGTTCTAGCCATTTCTTCAGGTATTATATCGCTGTTAACCCTTAGGCGAGTCACCAGTGTTTCACTAGTAATGTCGCTAAGGTCTACTAGAGCCAGTTAAGGGAAAAATCTTTCTATAAGGATCTTTGCCTTCTTATTATTGTTGCTTATGGCCTATAGTTTGCCTGCTCTTCGTAGGGGTAGTAGGTGTAAGTCTTCTACTAGGCGTCCCGCCTTTTTCTTTGCCCATTTTGCTATAGTCCAAAGGCCCTTATTATAGGGGAGACTCGGGTTAGTAGTATATTCATTTATAAACCATCTCTAGTTATTCCTTGCTTCTTTTCTTAGGGTATTCTTTAGCTGGTTTCTTGTGTCTTTATATTGTCTCTTGTCCTCAGAATCGTGGCTGCTTATATATTTCCTCCTTGCTCGTCATTGGCCGGCTATAAGGGCCGCGCACTGTGCGGACCATGCGTGTCGCGCGTAGGGGCCTAGTTTTAAAACCGGGCAGTGCTCTTTCAGCCCACTTTTAATTACTGCCTGGATCCTTTCTAGTCTTTAATTAATTTCCTTGGGGGTAGCCAATAAGCCTTACTTATTTAGTATTAGGTGGATTTCTTCTAGGTCTTAGAGTTATTGTTTAATTATATTAAGGAAGCTATCTACATTAAGCTTCCTTATTGCGTATCTTTTACCATTTGGTTGCGCCTTAATGTCCAGATCTAGTTGTATCTGGATAGGGATATAGTCTAAGGTAAGTGCCCATTCTTCTTTAGGGGAGCACCTTTCAAGTCTCTGGTATAGGTTTTCGTCCATAATTATAAGGTCAATTGTACTTTTGGCGGTGCCCTATTGCCATATAATTGCACCTGGGGGGGGTAGCTAGCTTAAGGCCCCCGTTATCTATAGCTCTTAGTAGGCACTCTACCTATCAATCGGCAGCAACATGGATGCCCCCCCACCATAGGTGGTGGAGGTTCATGTCTCCTAGTAGGATAGACTCCGCGTGTTCAGTTTCTAGCAAGCTTATTGCAGATATAATGTTCTCTGTCTATACTACCCCTTCGACCCTAGGGTTATAGACATTAATAATTTGTACTAGTCCCCTGTATATCTGGATGGTTATAACTGCAATATCTGGGTTAACTGCCTGCTATGACCATAAGGCAAGGCTGATATTTTTGCTGATCATAAAGCATACGTGTGTAGCTGCTTTTGGTTTATACAGGAGCTAGAATCCTCGGGGGCAGTATGTCAATTATGTGTAGGTATTGTAATACGGCTCTTATATGGCAAGAATATAGTGTTTCTCTGGGTCTAGACTGTCTAGTAGGGGCCTTGCTAGACGGTGGTTCGTATTGCCGCAGTTATACTATATAATGGTCAAGTGGCGGACCCCTGGCGGGGGTCCTTCTAGACTTAAGTGGTACTAAAGAATCTAAGAGATAGATAAAGAAACTATGGAAACCTAAAGGTTAAGGATTAAGTAATTATAGGACTAAGGAGCAGAGGCTAAACTAGGGATTTTAGTAGCAGAAGACATTTAGGCGGATTTTATAGCAAGAAAAATGGTTTAAAGACAGAGCTTGTATAAATTGTAGAAAATAAGATTATTTCGCCAGAGACTATAGAGGTGGTTAGAGTAACTATATAGTAAAGGGCACTAGGTTGTTAGAGTACAATAATATAGATATAGGTATATTGCGCGGGACTAAGGAGTGTTTAATTAAACACTTTACGTTTTATTATAACAATATATACTAAATTTATAAAGACGCTAAGTACGGTATAAGCTATTAGCTATAAGAGCTAGAGTTAAGAGGACTTAAAGAAACTAGAGAGTTAAATAAAGAATAGGATTAACTTTATAAGCTAAATTAAGATGTTACAGTAATATGCGGACAAAGATTAGTAACAATAATAATAGAGTTAGAGTACTTATTAATTAATAGTAATAAGGAAGAAAAAGAGGCTAACTGGGAGCACTTAAACCTTAATAACGCAATAGAAGTAGAGACTGAGACTATTATAGAGCAGGGTTTAGTAATGGGTATTATAATACCATTGGATACGGCATCCATCACTTTATAAAATAGAAGGAGCAATGTTAATAAAGGATTAAGTAAGTAGATAACTGCTAGTGCCAACTTACCACTTAATAAAGGTAAAAGGCTATAGGTCTAAGATTCTTAAGAAGAGATAAGGAAGGCTCTAGACCTGTAAGACGTGACAAGAATAGCTTAGGATCCTATAATAGACGAAAACTAATAGGAAAGGGTAGTAACTTAGTTTAGTAATAAATAAATAAGTATAGGACACAAGTTCAAGAACTATAAGTTTGGAGAATAAATAAGAACGTCAGTTCTAGGTAAATGTAGTATTCGGCCTAAAGATTAAAAAGTTAATACTAAGATTAAGAAGTAAGACGACTTTAAAAATCTAACTATAAGACGCAGAAAACAGGAAACTATAGAGGAGTTTAGGACAAGAATTATTATATAGTAAGAGCAAAAACTAGACCAGAGATCTAGTATAATAGGCTATATAAGGGACAGAGCACCTATATAAAGAGTTACTAATAGGCCTAAGGCAAGGACGCCTAGAGTAAAATAGTTAAATAAACTGGAATAAGAAGAGGATCTAGGGATTCTAACTAGGTTTAAAGAAAGATATACTAAAGGATATTATAATGTAGTAATAACAAGGTACTTTCTAACAGATAGACTATATACACTAAACTAGTTATATAGAAAGTGGTATAGGCAATAACACAACAATAAATAGGAAAACTTTTATATATAAATAGACAAAAAAGTTGTCTAAGACTAACCTATTACGGAGAAATGCATAAATTACATTAAAGGAGTATTAATTATAATATTAAGGAACCTAGAAAAAGGATCTAGGGACTAGAGAAGTAAGTAATAAATCTTAGTACCTATAGAGGAAAGACTAATAGTTAGATTAGTTAAATAGAGGTTTAAACTATAGGTTAAAGACGAACTAAGAGTTAACCCAAGTCACTTAGTATATTATACACTATTATAGATAGCTTGTGTGGATAATATATATAATATATATAGAGCACCCAAGGATAAGAACTAAAAATACCTAGTAAGGATATATTAGGCACTAGAAGAGAAATGGTTTAGAGATGCTAAGTATATATATAAATAGCACCTAGTAGAAGTATAGAGTTAAGGAGACCTAATACTTTAACCAGAAAGATTTCTTATAGAAAAATACCTAGATAGAAAACAGTAGTAGAATTATCTAGAGAATACTTATCTATAGTATATAGAGGAAAAGAAATAAACTAAGTATTGGCTTAGAGGAAACTAAGTATAAATAGAATCTAGTAGCTATTAGTTAGGAAAAGGGAAGGCCTATAAAACTAGAGGGAACTAGTAATAGAGCCTTAAACCCTTAAAGGAATTTAAAGATAACACCTAAATTTATATATTAAGTAGTAAGATTAGCAGTTTAAAGCGTTAGTAGATAGTGGAGTAATAAGGAATTATATATTACTAGTAATAGTGGAAAGAATAGGGTTACTATACAGATAAAAAGAACACCTATATCTACTTATAATAATTTTAGGAGATTAGATAGCCTATAGAGGAGGTATTATTAATCTTAAAACAGGACCTATTTAGTTAACTATTAAAGGGAGACAGGTTAGAATGTCTTTTAATATCCTATTATTAGGAAAGAATAAGGCAATACTAGGAATGCCTTAGTTACAGAAATATAATCTAAGAATTAATTAGGTTATAGGTTAGGTTAATATTAGAGATACTTAATAATATAAGATGCGACAGTAAACTAAGTTAGTATAGTACTAAGTTAGAGCGATATATAAAGAAACTAAGCGAAGCTTAAGTTATATACTAAAGAGATACTATAAGTATGGTAAAAAGTTATGGTTACTAGAAAGTAAAAAGCTGTTAAAGTATACAGCGTAGGACTATAAGATAGAGTTAGAAGAGGGAATAAGTCTAAAGTTCTTTCTAATCTATAAGCTTACTAAAACTAAGTTAATAGCACTTAAAGAGTTTGTCTAGGAGAACTTATAAAAGGGATATATTAGACTATTGCAGTTATTAGCGGGATATCCAGTATTGTTTATACTAAAGAAAAACGGAAAACTTAGGATATGTATAGACTATAGACAATTAAATAGCATTACTAGGAAGGATAGGTATCCTTTACCCTTAATTAGCAAAATCCAAGACAGGATAGGCAACACAAAAATCTTTATAAAGATAGATCTGAGATAGGCGTACTATTAGATTAGAATTAAGGAAGGCAATAAATAGAAGGCAGCTTTTAGGTTAAAGGAGGACTATATAAACCATTAGTTATACAATTCGGGCTTATAAACGCACTAGCAATATTCTAAAAGCAAATTAACAGCGTATTAGGAGAACACTTTAATTATAACAGAACCTTATAGTAGGAACTACGGTGGGCTCATTAATGGGCTAAGTATATAGGTATAAACAATAAGTCAACAACTTAATAATAACTAGTAGAGTGGTTGCCTAATAGATTAACTCTAATTATATTCTAAGATTTACTATAAAGAGAGAACTATCTAGGTAGGGACTGTAGTCCTTTAAATACACAACCTTACGCCTAAGAAATCCCTTTGCTCTATAAGGTACGTATGCTCTATATACTCTATATAGATTACATAGATTACACAGATTATATAGATTATATTACGTAACCTTAGCTACTATTCCTCGTTATATAGTTCTACCAGATCTATCCTAGACTGTACCTATATTAACTAACTAGCTTCCGCTAACTCTTCTCCAAGTAGTTATAATATTGTACTTAAGCTATCCGTAACACTATCTCCCTCCTCTTTATCTTCGTCCTTAAAGATTTCCAATATCTCCAAGTTGTCCACTAGAGGTATAATATCCGTCTAATTAATTTAGTTAATATCCTTACTTATTATACCTAAAGCTTCTTCTCCTTCTTCTATAGCTCGTTAGTCTTGTACCGTTACTACAATACTATCTCTTAGTGAGATAATGCTATCTCCGTATTCTTAGTATGCGAAAGAGGGGTTAGTCTATATTACGCTAGCGAGTCCTTTATCTTAACAACTATCCTCTTGCTTAGAGTGTACTAAAGTAAACATTTAATTATTTTGCGATATTCGCTCTATCTCTAACGCTAAGTATACGCGTCCTATAACTCTTAACAGTCTTCGAGTTCCCTAAGTAACTTATTATAGGGTCTCGTATTCAATCTGCCGCTGCAAAGCTTAATAATAAGCTCTCTACCTCCCTTACGGAGCTTTAGCGTACTCGCGCTGCTCACAAGGCGTACTTGTCTGCCTTGGCGCGTCTTCTTTGTCTTAAGAGGGTGCGTAAGAAGGTTTGTTTTAAGGAGTAGAAACTTGTTTAACAAGGTTTAGCTAAGCTAGGTAATAAACAAGTAGTGTCTCTAGAGAAGGAAACAACTCTAAATAACGTGGTAGTTGCTCTTCCCGGGTCCCCCTTAGGTAACTCGTCCTTTGGCGATTCTTTTTTAATACTCCCTAACCTACTTTCTTTTAATACTTCTATACCTTTCCTATAGCGTTCTCTAGGTTACTTAGTGGCTCCTAGGTAGTCTTACTATAGCCTATTTACTTTACTTTGTACTATATTTTATTATCTACGTCCTTATAACCAATAATCCTTAAAATTTGCCATTTATCTTCTTCTTATCCTCTATACGTGTCTGCTTTATAAACTAGTGGCTTAATATTCCCGTATGATAGCTCTAGCATTGCGACGTGCTATATAGGGTAAATCTTTATTCTAGCTAGTAGGTTTAACTTAAACGTAACTAGTAAAATATCCTATGTAATTTTAAAAGGTCCTAGTCTAATATAGTCTAATTTCTTACTTAGTCGTCAACTCTTAAAATTTTTATATAGTAGCCATACTTTATCTCCCTCCTTAAGATCTGGTCCCTTAGATCTCTTAGCATTATAGTACCTTTTTATTCGTTCTTATACTAGTTTAGCTATTTCTTTAAGGTTTATATAAAGATTTATTAACATCTCTATTCTTTCTTTAGCTATACTACTCGTCTTCTTTACTTAATATGGCAATAATAATATTCTTAGCTTATACCCATAATTCGCCTTAAATAGTAATATCCCTATTCCTTCTTATGGTGTTATATTATATATAAACTATATAACTAGTAATAATAATACCTAATTATTCTGTGCGTAATTAATATAGTGCCTTAGATACTATTCTAGTGTCTAGTTTAACCTTTCTATCTATCCGTCCGTCTGCGGATAATATACTATTAAGGTTACTGCGCGAACTCCTTATTCTACTAAAAATACCTCCTAAAATACTGCTATAAATCTTAGATCTCTATCTAATATAATCTTATTTAGTGCTCTATACCTTATAAACACTTCCTTAATATAGATTCTAGCGATATCTTCTACTAATATCTCTTCTATACACGCTATAAAGTATTCCTACTTTATAAGCTTATCCACTATTACTAAGATCGCATTATAATCTTATCCACTAATAGGATCTCTTAACTTTAGTAACTTAATAATAAAGTCCTATAATATAACTTCCCACGGTCTTTCTGGTGTTTTAATAGGTTATAGCCCTTTATACGGCTTATGCCTTATTAGTTTATTTCTTTAGCAATTTAGACATTCCTTTATAACTTATCTCGCTAGTCCCCAGATTCCTTAAATAATATACTCTTCTTAAAGTCTTAATACTAAGCCTATAGCTCTGTTGTGTCCTTAAGTTAGTCCCTTATAAAATAACTTAACAAACTCCCTTGCGATAAACCTTGGTATATATATTACTTCTTAGTTTTTATACTACTCTAAGTCTAGATTCTCTACCTATACTTCTTAGATCTTTTATATCTAATCACTCTCTAGTAATTTATAGATTTAACTTTCCCTAGTTGCTATAATCTTTGGATAATTATACCTAATTAATCTGTCTTAATCCTTTCGTAATAAAGCCCCTAATGGCTTTTCCTTACTTTACAACTCTGCCTTCCTACTAAGTGCGTCTACTCTTGTATTTTTAGTGCCTTTAGTATACTAAATTTTAAAATAATACTCTGTAAGTATTTCTACCCATCTAACCTATCTTTAGTTAAGTTCCTTTATTATTAGGAATCCTATAAGGTTCTTATAGTCCATTTTAACTATAAATGGTTTCTCTGTATCTTATAAGAATGCTCTCTATTTCTTAAGTACTATAACTATACCTAACAACTCTTTGTTGTAAATATTATAGTTCAGTTCTAGTAGTGTTATTTTTCGACTATAATACGCCACTAGATGCTATACGTCTTAGTGCCTCTATAGTAAACATGCTCCTAGTGCGAAGTCTAATATATCTATCTTAACAACCGTCTCTAGCTTCGGTTAATAGACCTTAAGGACTAGTTCCTAGGTAAACAACTTCTTTAGTTCTTTAAATAGTTCTCTCTACTTACTATCCCATACCTATAGCTCCTTCTTCTTTGTCAGCCTTATAAACGGCTTAATATTCTTTAACTACTGCGCTATAGACCTCCTATAGTAATTGCAAACCCCTAGGAACAACCTTAACTATATAACGTTCTCTAGTTCTTGCCAACTTACTATAGCTTTAACTTTCTTTAGGTCCATACTAATCTTTCCTAGTTTAATAATAAATCCTACAAAATTGGTCTTTCTTATAAAGAACTCGCATTTCTTAATTGCTACTGGCATCTGTTCTTTTTATAGTCTCTTTAAAACCTATTTAACGTATTCTCCATATTCTTTCTCACTCTCTAAGTAGATAATAATATTATTAAGGTGTTCTCCTAACACACTATTAATTTGCTTTTAGAACATCACTAGTGCGTTTATAAGCCCAAACTGTATAACTAACGGTTTATATAGTCCTTCCTTTAACCTAAAGGCTGCCTTCTACTTATTGCCTTCCTTAATCCTAATCTAGTGGTATACCTACCTCAGATCTATCTTTATAAAGATCTTTACATTACCTATCTAATCTTAGATTTCGCTAATTAAGGGTAAAGGATACCTATCCTTTTTAGTAATGCTATTTAACTGTCTATAGTTAATATATATTCTAAGTTTTCTGTTTTTCTTTAGAATGAATAACACTAGATATCCTACTAATAACTATAATGGTCTAATATATCCCTTCTATAAGATCTCCTAGACAAACTCCTTAAGCGCTACTAACTTAGTTTTAGTAAGCTTATAGATTAGAAAGAACTTTAGACTTATTCCTAGTTCTAATTCTATCTTGTAGTCCCATACTATATACTTTAATAGCTTTTTACTTTCTAGTAACTATAACTTTTTACCATACCTATGGTATCTCTTTGGTACATAACTTAAGCCTCGCTTAGTCTCTTCGTACGTCACTCCAACTTAGTACTATACTAACTTAGTTTGCTATCACGTTTTATATCATTAAGTATCCCTAATATTAACTTAACCTATAACCCAATTAATCCTTAGATTATATTCCTATAACTAAGGTATTCCTAGTATTACCTTATCCTTTCCCAACGGTAGGATATTAAAAGACATCTTAACCTATCTTCCTTTAATAGTTAGCTAAATAGGTCCTGTTTTAAGATTAATAATGCCTCCTCTATAGGCTATCTAATCTCCTAAAATTGTTATAAGTAGATATAGGTGTTCCTTTTATCTATATAGTAACCCTATTCTTTCTACTGCTATTAGTGATATATAGTTTCTTATTACTCTACTATCTACCAATACTTTAAACTGCTAATCCTGCTACTTAATTTATAAATTTAGGTATTGTTCTTAAATTTCTTTAAGGGTCTAAGGCTCTACTACTAGTTTCCTCTAGTTCTGTAGGCCTCCCCTTTTTCTAACTATTAGCTACTAGATCTTATTTGTGCTTAGTCTTTCCTAAGCCAATACTTAGTTTATTTCTTTTCCTCTATATACCATAGATGTCACGGAGTGAGTACAAGTGGTGATAATATATAGCGAAGTAGATATTATTAAGCTATGTACATAAACTGTATAATGAAGTCAAGACGTTGCGTAAGGAGAGAAGGTAAGGAAACGGGAAAAAAGGGTATATATCGCTAGTTTGGTTGCTTGGTCAACATGTGCACGGAGCAGAATAGGATTCAAGTAGCGGTCCTGGCAGAACTTGGCAGGATTTGGTGGACTTGGCAGAAATATGGCAGAATGCGGCAGATTGCCGTCAGATTGCCGTAGATTACCGTCAGATTGCCGTCTCGTGGTCGGTCTCTTCTTACTACGTAGGTAGAAACAGGTAGACGTATATAAGGTGTTACGGAGGAGTCCCATAACAGTACCCCCCCTTTAAACTCGAGCTTCTGCAAGATGGGGCTGAGGTAGTTCTAGGTAGAGTTCGTGAAAGTCTTCTGCGGCTTATGTAAGTCCTACAGAGTCAACAGGTTCCCATAAGGGCTCAGTAAAGCCTCTCCATTTTATAAGATACATATATTTGCGTTTCCGTTTATTATACTTAATGTCATCAACTCTTTTAACAAGGTATTTATCCTTACCATCCACTTCAACTGGTGGGGGAGGGTCTTAGATTTGTCCAGGTAGGGCATCTAATATAGGGGCGGCAGGGCAGAGGACTAACGTATAAAATATAGGGTGGATTTTAACCGTATTAGGGAGCTTCAGTCAGTAGGCATAAGGAGAGACAACTTTTTCAACCTTATAAGGGCCGGCGTTCTTCCAGTTAAGTTTCTTAGTAGGTTGTTTTATATTCAGATTTCTTGCGTCTAGCCAGACGAAGTCACCAATTTAGTAAGCTAGTGCTGGGGTTCAGTTCTTATTTACTACGGCTTTATAGACAGACTAGGCCCATATTATTTCGTTAGTAAGGAACTCTTATAGTTCTTCTATCTTCTTTACAAATTTATTTATTTCTATAACTTATAAGGCCTAATAAGCTGAGTAAGGAATATTACTAAAGGGTTCAAAACCCATTCGCGGGTGCTAGCCATAATTAGCCAAGAACGGGGAGACCTTTATGGTTTCTAAGACGGAGTTATTTACAGTAAACTCAGCAAATGTAAGCCAGTCTATCTAGTCATCCTGCAAATACAACGTGTATATCCAAATATACTATTCCATTATAGCATTTACACATTCCATTTAACCGTCTGTTTCTGGGTAATATGCTATAGATAATAGCGCTTTAATGCGGAGTTAAGTAGTTAGTTCTTCCCAAAACGCCAAGACAAACTAGCAGCCTTTATTGGAGATAATTGTTTTAGAAAGTCTATGGAGTTTCTATACATAATCCAGGAACAGTTAGGCGACGGCAGGTATTAATATATTAGGGCAGGCAATTAAGTATCTTATTTTAGATAGTTAGTCTATAACTACTATAATGTTCACACAGCCTTTACTTACAGGGAGATTAATAACAAAGTTAATTAAGATATCCTTCCATCTTTAGTCTAGAACAGGCAGTAGCTTTAAAAAGCCGTTATACTTCTTATGTAAGGCTTTAGCTCATTAGCAGGTGTGACAGCTAGAGATATACCTTTATATTATATTATGTATATTTAGCCAGTAGTACTCCTATTAAAGCAGCTTTAGGGTTTTTCCTTGGCCTAGGTAGCCGGCTACTAGTAGATTATGTACATGTTTAAGGAGCTTAAGCTTAAGTTCATCATAGTTAGGTACAACTAGGCGGTTTTAGTAGTACAAGCGTTCTCTATAAGCTTTATATTTACTTAGAGAGATCTTTTTAAAGCGTCTAACGCTATCTTAAATTAACTTAAGTGTCTCTTAGATAAACTTATCATTTGGGTATTCATCAACTATAATCTGCTTAATTGATTAATTAGTCATTTCAAGGACGTGTACCATAAGGTCTTTAGCTAGGGGATTAAATAATTCAGGGCGAAGCAGCGTTTAATTATAGTAGGCGCGCGCTTCTTCCTATACTATTATATCTTATAAACGTTAAGTTAGGGCATTAAGTTTTTAACCTTAAACGCCTAGGCGGTACATAATTAAGAATTAGAAACAAGACAGATATTCTAACTAGCGGGCTTAATAATAACTTAGCTATTTTATGGTTGTAAAGTACTATAGATTCTTATAGTTACTAAGAACCTTAATTAGAAATCTAGCGCCTTCTAGTTTGGGTCGCTATTATTTAAAATATCTAATAATGGCTAATAATTCCTTATTATAGATCTCGTAGTTATATTTAGCTAGACTTAATCATTTTAAAAAGTATGCTACTAGATGTAGTACTCCTTCCTTATTATACTAAGACAGAATGCCTCTAGTGACATAGTTAGATAAATCAGCTTCTATAACACTCTTTCAGTTTGGGTCAAAGTGTTGGAGTATAGGTGCAGTAGTGAACATAACTTTTAGATAGGCAAAGGCCTTCTTATATTCCTTATTAAAGATAAAGGCTTTATCCTTTTATGTTAAAGCCATAAGAGGTAAAACTAGGGCGGAGAAGTTATTAATAAACCATTAATAGAAATTAGCAAATCCTATAAAGGCTCTTACGTCTTTAACATTCTTAGGTTCTTACCAGTTTATAATTACTTTAATCTTCTTTAGATCCATTTATACGCCGTTTATAGAAATAATAAGTCCAAGGTATAGAACTTCCGTTTTATAGAACTCGCATTTATCTATATCTAATTGTAGTCTAGCTCTACGTAGGGCTTCCAGGACAAGGTTAATGTATTTCTTATATTTAGCTAGGTTATTACTATATACCAGGATGTTATTAATATAAGCAGTACAGAAAACGTCTAGGTAAGGTTATAAGGTATTATTTATAAAGTATTAAAATAAACTTAGGGCATTTATAAGGCTGAATGGCGTCACTAAGTATTTAAACAGTCCATATCTAGTACGGAATGCGGTAAGCCATTTATCTCCTTTTGTAATACGGAGGCGGTTAAATACATAAATAAGGTCAAGTTTTATATAGTAGTAAGCCTTACTTAATCAGTTTAGTGTCTCTTAAATTAACAGAAGCGGGTACTGATTCTTAATAGTAATAGCATTAAGAGCTTAGTAGTCCATATAGAAGCGCAGACCGCCACCAGGTTTCTTAATAAAGATTATAGGTACAGCTATAGGCAAAAAGCTTACTCTAATAAATCCTTTACTTAGGTGTTTATCCAAGTACTTCCGCAGCACTTAGAGTTCGTTTTAGGATATTCTATATAAGGGTCTAAATCCTAGCTGTTTTCCTTCTTTAAGTACGATCTTATAGTTATATAGTTAGTGTTCTGCTAGTTTATCAGCTTCCTTTTATAAAAATACTTCTAGGTTATTATAGTGGCATACTAGTACTTTTATGGCAGGGTTAGTGTGTTTCTTTAGTACTAAGGCCTTTTTAATATCGGCTATTATAACAGCAAAGATTATATGTTTAGGTTTCTTAGCAAGTTATACTAACGGGGTAGCTCCAATTATATAAATATCTAAGGTGTTAAGCGAACTTAGATTATCCTTAATTTCTTATATAGTTTCTTATTTGGGTTTAAGTTCAGTATTAGGTACGGAGTTGGTATTAGATTTAGGTTTAGGTTCTTTAAATATCCTTTTTATAGTAAAGTACCAGTTTTTTTAGTACTTTTATATATTAAGCTTAAGCTTCTACTTGGTTTAGGGTATAGCAGTTAGAGTTAGTTCGTGTAGTTATATATTATTTCCGGGTTCTTAGTAGACATTAGTGGAAATCTTAGACTAGTGGATCTTAGTGGATTTTCCAGATTTTGGTTTAGGGTCTAAATAGTAGGTTATAAGACACTTCTGCTTACAACGGGAGGCGGTAAATAGAAGCTTAAGGTTATCCTAATTAATGGTTACCTTATATAGCTTTATCTAGGGTTATCTAAGGATTACTAAATAACCTAGGGTGGTAACAAAAAGCCTAATTAGTTCTTTATAGTTTAGGTATCAGAGTCTTAGGAATACTACATAGGTAATACAGCCTAAGATAGTGCGTTTACCATTAAATCTAAATACGTCAATATGCTGGTTAAGGGGGGTTAAAGTAAAACCATTATCTTACGCGAAGATCTTATTAATAAATCCTATGCTACTAGCTCCTATATTAATTAGGACTTAAGCATTAACCTATTAATCATTCTGCCAAAGACAATAGTTAATGGTTATGCTGCAATCCCAAGAGTTAGAGTTTATAACATCTAAAGCATTTAATGAGATCCTAAGGCAGCGCCGTCCTAGAGAGCGACTTAGCTCCAGGACCTTCCTTTTAGAGGTAATTAGGGTGGAGTTCTTATAGCATATTAGTTATAGCTTCGTCCTTATAAGTAGTACTTACTAGATATAGGGCTGGAACCAGGTAGAGATTAGGGACAGTAACTAGAGGATTAATACGGTGAACGGCTGCTAGTATTAGCCGTTTATAATTTGCGTTAGGGTAGGGGGACAAAGTAGTGGTTAGAGAGGTAGGAGCTACTTCTATACTTAAAACAGAGGCCTAGCTTGGTGCGTTATTCTCGTTTAGAGGACCCTAGTGGGGCATATCCTAGGGTTCTAGTGTTAATATCCATGGCGTTAGGGTGCTTAGGCTGAGATAATGGCTTAGTAGATATTTACAGGGTTGTTGTATTATATTAAGGAGCGGACTTCGGTGTCAGACGTAGTATATCATTATACCATTTATTAATAACATTTACGCAGGCGTTAAGGGCTCCTAGTAGGTCTACACCTATTAGAGAGGTTTTTAGTTTAAGACTTAGGGATTTAATAAGGCTATTAATTAGTGTAGAGTCGTTCTAGCCTGTTTCTTTTACATAACAGTTAAATTTGGAGAAGTATACTGGAAAGCTTTTTATTCCTTAAGTTATGTAGTTTATCTTTCTCTAAGCAGTAGCTTAGCAGTTTAGGTTACTATATATGGCTTTAAGAAGTACAATTAGGCTTAGTACTAAGTTTGGTTAAAGAGGTTTAATAAGGTTAGCTGCATCTCCTCCTAGTCAACTTAGGGCATAACAAAGTTGGTTGGCTTTAGTTAGGTAGCGGTCAGTATTACCAGTTAGCTTATTTTTAAGCCGGCTTAGGAATAATTGGAGTTCTTATTATTTACTAGTAAATATCGGAGGGTTTAGTAATCGTTTAAATCATTACAGTGTAGTAGTTGGTTCTACTAATAGGATAACTATTACTGGTTTAGGGCTTGCGTTCCGCGTATTGGCTTCTAGTAATAGTAACCAGTCTTAAGGGCTTAGCGTGGACATCTTAAGGGTGCGGATTTCTTCTTAGAGGGCCTTAATTGTTTTCTAGTGCTGTGCTTCTTATTCAGCTTGCTGTTAAGCTATAGTAGCTTAGTTTTATGCAAGGGCGTCTATAAAGGACTTTTACATATCTGCTAATTATTCCCAGAGTATAGATATAATATTAGCGGCCGTTATAGGGGCTTTAAGGTTGTTCTACATTTTAAATAGGGCGGGGCGGAGTGTAGGTTTTAACACAACGTAGTGTCACGGAGTGAGTATAAGTGGTGATAATATATAGCGAAGTAGATATTATTAAGCTATGTACATAAACTGTATAATAAAGTTAAGACATTGCGTAAGGAGAGAAGGTAAGGAAATGGGAAGAAAGGGTATATATTGCTAGTTTAGTTGCTTGGTTAACATATGCACGGAGCAGAATAGGATTCGAGTAGCGGTCCTGGCAGAACTTGGCAGGATTTGGTGGACTTGGCAGAATATGGCAGAATGCGGCAGATTGCCGTCAGATTGCCGTAGATTACCGTCAGATTGCCATCTCATGGTCGGTCTCTTCTTGCTGCGTAGGTGGAAACAGGTGGACGTATGTAAGGTGTTACGGAGGAGTCCCGTGACAATAGACAAGTATTCTCTAGATAATTCCACTACTATCTTCCATCTAGGCATTCTTCCGTAAGGAATATTCCTAGTTAAAGTATTAGGTCCCCTTAACTTTATACTTCTACTAGGTACTATCCATGCATATACTTAGCGTCTTTAAACCGTTTCTCTTCTAGTGCCCAATACATCCTTTTTAGGTACTTTTAGTTCTTATCCTTAGGTGCTCTATATATATTGCACATATTATCTATATAAGCTATCTACAACAGTATATAATGCGCTAGGTGCTTTAGGTTAACTCTTAGCTTATTTTTACTTTTAAGTTTAAACCTATACTATATTAACCTAACTACTAGTATTTCTTCTGCGGGTACTAAAATTTATTACTTACTTCTCTAGTCCCTAGATCCTTCTTCTAGGTTCCTTAATATTATAATTAATACTCCTTTAATATAATTTATGCGTTTCTCTATAATAGGTTAGTCTTAGACAACTTTTTTGTCTAGCTATATATAAAAGTCTTCCTATTTATCGTTATATCATTACCTATACCACTTTCCATACAACTGGTTTAGTATATATAGTCTGTCTATTAGAAAGTACCTTATTATCGCTGCGTCGTAATATCCTTTAGTATATCTTTCTTCAAACCTAGTTAAAATCCCTAGATCCTCTTCTTATTCTAGTTTATTTAACCACTTTACTCTAGGCGTCCCTACCTTAGGCCTATTAGTAACTCTTTATATAGGTGCTCTGTCCCTTATACAACCTTATACGCTAGATCTTTGGTCTAGTTTTTATTCTTACTATGCGATAATTCTTACTCTAAACTTATCTATAGTTTCTTACTTTTTACATCTTGCAGCTAGATTCTTAAAGTTATCTTACTTCTTAATCTTAGTACTAACTTTTTAATCTTTAGGCCGAACACTATATTTACCTAGGACTAACGTTCTTACTTATTCTCTAAACTTATAGTTCTTAAACTTGCATCCTGTACTTATTTATTTATCTTTAAACTAAGCCATTGCTCTTTCCTATTAGTTTTTATCCGTTGTGGGTACTTAAGCCTTCCTTATTACACTTTATAAATCTTAGGTGTGTTTTATCTCATTTTAAGAATCTTAAGCATCTTATATCTCTTTATAAAAATCTTAAGCCTATAGCCTTTTGCCTTTTATAAGTGGTAAGCTAGTACTAGCAGTCGTCTGCTTACTTAACCGTTTTTGGGTATTGCTCCTTCTATCTTATAAAGTAATAGATATCGTATCTAATAGTGTTATAATGCCCGTTACTAATCCGCGTTCTATAGTGGTTTTAATCTCTGCTTCTATTATATTATTAAGGTTTAAGTGCTCCTAGTTAGCCTTCTTTTCGTCCTTATCGCTATTAATTAATAAGTACTCTAACTCTATTATTATTATTACTAATCTTTATCCATATATTGCTATAACATCTTAATCTAGCTTATAGAGTTAATCTTATTCTTTATTTAACTCTCTAGTTCCTTTAAGTCCTCTTAACTCTAGCTCTTACGGCCAATAGCTTACGCTATACTTAGCGTCCTTATAAATTTGGTATACGTTATTATAATAAAACGCGAAGTGTTTAATTAAATACTCCTTAGTCCCACGCAATATCCCTATATCTATATTATCGTACTCTAACAACCTGGTGCCCTTTACCACGTAGTTACTCTAACCACCTCTATAGTCTCTGGCAAAATAACCCTGTTTTCCGCAATTTATGCAAGCTCCTAATTTAAACTACTGTTCTTATTATAGAGTCTGCCTAAACGTCTTCTGCTGCTAAGATCCCTAGTTTAGCCTCTGCTCCTTAGTCCTATAATTACCTAATCCTTAACCTCTAGGTTTCTATAGTTTCTTTATCTATCCCTTAGATTCTTTAGTACCACTTAGGTCTATTAGCTTTACGCTATTCCATAGTTTTTAACTCTATATCTATTATTGCGTATTCTGCGCCTTATACAACTATAGAACTCTATTTTACCCTTTCTTAGCTTATTCCCTTTAGTAAATCCTACTATCGATCTTTATTAATTAATCTATTAACTCTCTTAGAGTATCCGCATCTTCTATTAGAATAATTACGTCCTAGACTTTAGCCTTAAGTCCTTGTTTATACTATGCCATAAGCGCCTTATTATTCTACTTAACCTACATTACGAGCGTCTAAAACTATATAGTATACTTAATTGCTAAAGTGCGTTATACTAGGTTCTAAAGTTTTCTTTCTGCTATAGTTAATACCTCTAAGTCACTAAACATCTATATTAGTCTTTCCGTGAACCCGTTCTAACTAGTAAATATATACCACACGTCTTAGTTAGTAGTTAACATTCCGTTTACTTATATCTTGGTAAGGTAAGGTTTAAACCATTTAAGTGCCTTTCCTATTAAGAACAACCCTGCGTACGCCACTTGGTTTATAGGTATTGCCAACTTTACTCCTTTTTATATAACCTTAAAGTGTATCTACGTAAGGAACCCCTTAAGTTTTAACCTTTCCCCTAAGAATTGTTTGATTAACAGTAACTTAACCTTTACTACTCTGATTCTATTAAGTCGTTCTTTAAGTATTTAATTATTATCTGTTATTCGATCAACTATTTCTTATAACTAACCTACCGTAACTAGCTGCGAATCAGTATCTTTTATACTAGTGTCTCCTCCTAAACCTAAGGTCGTAGCTGCTGTGGACTAGGTCGTAACTAGTGCCTTTAACGGCGTAACCTGCGCTTTAAGTGGCATATTATTTAACTTCTCTCTATTTTAATACCATAACCTTAGTAGTAAATATATAACAGAACCTTATAGCAGGAACTACGGTGGGCTCGTTAATAGGCTAGGTATATGGGTATAAACAATAAGTTAACAACTTGATAACAACTAGTAAAGTAGTTGCCTAACGGATTAACTCCAATTGTATTCTGAGATTTACTACAAAGAGAGAACTATCTGGGTAGGGACTGTGGTCCTTTAAATACATAACCTTACGCCTAAGAAATCCCTTCGCTCCGTAAGGTATGTGTGCTCTATACGCTCTATATAGATTATATAGATTACATAGATTACACCGATCACATTACGTAACCTCGGCTACCATTCCTCGTTACATGGTTCTACCAGATCCATCCTAGACCGTGCCTATATCAACCAACTAGCTTCCGCCGACTCTTCTCCAAGTAGTTATAACATCGTACTTAAGCTGTCCGTAATATTAATGAGTTTGTTATAGTATATCTTAATAATATTATTATCTACTTAATAAGTGAGGAAGAATATAAAGAATATATTAAGTGGGTCTTAAAGAGACTACAAGAAGAATAGATGCTAGTAGTAATTAAGAAATGCGAGTTCTTTATAAAAAAAACCGATTTTATAGGATTCATTATTAAACTAAAAAAGATTAGCATGGACCCAAAGAAGGTAAAGGCTATAGTAAGTTGGCAAGAACTAGAGAACGTTATACAGTTAAGATTGTTCCTAGGGTTTTGCAACTACTATAGAAGGTTTAATACACAATAGTTAAAGAATATTAAGCCGTTTATAAGGCTTACAAAGAAAGAGAAACCGTAAGTGTGGACCAATAAGTAAAAAAAGTTATTTAAGGAACTTAAGGAGTTGTTTACCTAGGAACCAATTCTTAAGATCTATTAACCAAAGTTAGAAACGGTTATTAAGACAGATATATTAGACTTCATACTAGAAGCGTGTTTGCTATAAAAGTACCAGGACATATGGCATCTAGTAGTATATTACAGTTAAAAGATAACACCACTAGAACTAAACTATAACATTTATAATAAGGAGTTATTAGGTATAGTCATAGTACTTAAGGAATAGAGAGCATTCTTATAAGGCATAGAGAAACCATTTATAGTTAGAACAGACTATAAGAACCTTATAGGGTTCCTATTAATAAAGAAACTTAATTAAAGATAGGTTAAATAGGCAGAAATGCTTACAAAATACCATTTTAAGATTTAGCATACTAAAGGTACTAATAATGCATAAGCAGATGCTTTAAGCAGAAAGGCTAAACTATAAAATAATAAAAAGCCGTTAGGGGCTTTACTGTAAAAGGATTAAGACAGACTAATTAGGTATAATTATCTAAAGATTATAGTAACTAGAGAAAGTAAGATCTATAAATTACCTAAGAGTAATTAGATATAGAAGATTTAAGAAGTATAGGCAAAGGATCTAGACTTAGAGTAATATAAAAATAGGGAAGCTACTTATATTCTAAAGATAATTGCAGAGGAGTTTATAAAAGAGTTTTATAAGGGAATAATATAAGGACATAACGGAGCTATAGACTTAGTGTTAAGACTTTAAGAGGAGTATATTATTTAAGGAATCTAGGGACTAGCGAGATAAGTTATAAAGGAATGTCTAGATTACTAAAAAAAATAAACCAATAAGGTATAAGCTATATAGAGGGCTATAACCTATTAAAATACCAGAACGACTATGGGAAGTTATATTATGGGACTTTATTATTAAGTTATTAAAGTTAAGAGATCCTATTATAGGGCAAGATTATAACGCGATCTTAGTAATAGTAGATAAGCTTATAAAGTAGGTGTACTTTATAGCATGCACAAAAGAGATATTAGCAGAAGATATTGCTAGAATCTATATTAAAGAAGTATTTGTAAGGTATAGAGCACTAGATAAGATTATATTAGATAGAGATCTAAGATTTATAATAGCATTTTGGGAAGTGTTTCTAGCGGAATAAGGGGTTTACACAGTAATATTAACAGCATATTATCCGCAGATAGACGGATAAATAGAAAGACTAAACTAGACACTAGAATAGTATTTAAGGTATTATATCAATTATGCATAGAACAATTGGGTATTATTATTACCAGTTACATAGTTTATATATAATATAACACCATAAGAAGGAATGGGAATATTACTATTTAAGGCGAATTATGGATACAAGCTAAGAATATCGTTATCGCCATATTAAGTAAAGAAGATAAGTAGCATAGCTAAGCAAAGAATAAAGACTTTAATAAATCTTTATGCAGACCTTAAAGAAACAGCTAAACTAGTACAAGAATAAATAAAAAGGTACTATAATACTAAGAGATCTAAGGGACTAGATCTTAAGGAGGGAGATAAAGTATAGCTACTATATAAAATTTTTAAGAGTTAATAACTAAGCAAGAAATTAGACCACGTTAGACTAGAACCCTTTAAAATTAAGTAGAGGATTTTATTAATTACGTATAAGTTAAACCTACTAGCTAAAATAAAAATCTACCCTATACAGCACGTTGTAATGCTAAAGCCAGCATATAGGAATATTAAGCTACTAGTCTACAAAGTAGATATATATAGAGGGCAAAAAGAAGACAAATGGCAAGTTTTAAAGATTATTAGTTATAAGGACATAGATAATAAAACGTGGTATAAAGTAAAGTAGATAGGCTACAGTAAGACTACCTAGGAACCACTAAGCAACCTAGAGAACGCTATAGGAAAGGTATAGGAGTATTAGAAGAAAGCAGGTTAGGGAGTATTAAAAAAGGATTACCAAAGGATAAGTTACCTAAGGAGGACCTAGGAAGAGCAACTACTATATTACTTAGAGTTATTTCCTTCTCTGGAGATGCTACTCTCTTATTACCTAGCTTAGACAAACCCTATTAAATAAGCTTCTACTTTTTAGAATAAACCTTCTTACAAACCTTCTTAAAATAGGTTAACCGAGTAAAGGCAGCCTGTTAAGCTTTAAAGGAATGACGCTGGGCCTTAAGGGCTAGAGCAGTCTCCTCTAAAGAATGGTAGAGTTTGGCACAAGCAGCGGCCAACTCTAACTTAAGCTTCGCAGCGGTAGACTAAACACAAAACCCTATAATAAGTTACTTAAGAAACTAGAAGACTGTTAAGAGTTATAGGACGTGTATACTTAGCGTTAGAGATGGAGCAAACATTACAGGATAATTAAATATTTGCTTTAGTGCACTCTAAGCAAGAGGAAGGTTGCTAAGATAAAGGACTCGCCAACGCAATGCAAACCAACCCCTCTTTTACATAATAAGAATACAAAAATGGCATAATCTCACCAAGTAATAGAATGGCAGCAACAGTGCGAGTATAATATTACGCTTGTGAAGAGGCTTTAGGCATAGTAAGTAAAAATATTAACCAAGTTGGTTAAATGGACATCATACCTCTAGTAGACGACTTGGAGATATTAGGAATCTTTAAGGACAAAGATAAAAAGGAGGGAGATAGTGTTACGGACAGCTTAAGTATAATGTTATAACTACTTAAAGAAGAGTTAATAGAAGCTAGTTAGTTAATATAGGTATAGTTTAGGATGGAGCTAGTAGAACTATATAACAAGAAATAGTAAGCGAGTCATATAATGTTATACGCGGTGTACGCAGTATATACAGTGTATGTTTACGTATAACACGTATAATATATACCTCACATAATAAAGGAATTTCTTAGGTGTATAGTTATATATTTAAAGGACTATAGTCCCTACCCAGATAGTTCTCTCTTTATAGTAAATCTTAGAATATAATTAGAGTTAATCTGTTAGGCAACCACTCCACTAGTTGTTATTATGTTATTACTTAGTTTAATATCTACACACCTAGCCTATTAACGAGTCCACCATAGTCCCTACTACAAGGCTCCGTTACATTTTTAGGTTAATCTTATAGTTAAATATAAGACTGCTGCTGTACCTATTAACGCGTTTACTAAAGCTAGAGGTGCTAAATTTACTATAGCTGTTAATGCGGCTGTTAATGTATGGCTTTAAGTAGCAGGTCTTCTAACTAAAGCAGCAGCTAATAAAGAAGTAAAGTCCTCTAGTAAGGATTACAAAGGTATAGTAGAGGAAGTTATTGGTAAAAAGAAGAGATTAACTACTACTAAAATATAGAAAGAGGTTGCTAAACAATGTAATTGTAAAGAAGCTAAAGGCAAGCATCTATACCCGCTACTTAAACGCTATTACTGCCTTTAACAGTACTATAAAAACAAAAGGTACAGTGTTATATACTGTCTTAAATTTAAATTAAAGCACTACCTATTAAATTATTACCACTAGGCGCGCTAGTTAGAAGTAATTAAGCAGAAGAAAGCTATGCTTAATATACTAGATCTACTACTACTGTTAAAGATTAGGTATAGTAAACATATATAGGATAGGGAGGATAAAAAAGATATAAAGGCATTTTTAGGCAGCTATAAGTACTATTAAGGTAACTCTAGCAGCATAAATAAATTAATAAGCTTCCCTTTAAGACGACGGCGGCGGCAACAAGAGGCTTATACTATAGTTATATAATTACTAGCCAATCCTATTCCATAGCAAGACCAATTAGTAATAGTAGCGGTTTTAATAAACTAGATGCAGTAGTAGAACTAGTAGATAATATAATAGGTACAGAATGTTATATAGGCGGCAATGCCTTCTTTTATATAACCAACTATTGCTAATAGTTATTTTATAGTGGACCCTATACCAAATATAAGATCCTTATTAGTGCTATTATTATAAAGCGCTCTATTAGTTCCAGCTTTATCCTCTAAAACGCCTACCTATTACTATCTACCTCTAACTATACCTATAAGCCTACTACCTAGTAGCTCCACCCGCAGTAATATTAAATAATTAAATAGTAAGCTTAGCGCCTTTACTAAATAGCTATAAAGCTATTACCTAGTTATTACTAACGCCTTTGCTAAAGCGGAGTTGATTTTAATTAAGGAGGACTATAACTTTAAGTTACTTAAGCACACGCTACTTAATAGTAGTATAGGCCATATAAAGCTATATAGGATTGGTTTAACATATGGGCTTATTAATTGCATAGTAGACTGTTTAGAAGACTTTAGAATGGATTAGTAATATTATAATACTGCAGTAGAGGCCTTACTTAATGTCTTAATTGGCAAGTACCCTATATAGATATATTATAAAAGACTAGACCTTATCCTTTTTATACTACCTCTTAATTTCTACATATAAGAAATAGCCTTTTGCCCTCTTATTAAACCCTTATTACTCTACCATATAGCTTAAAAGGTTACTAAAGTTATTCTATAGTTTAGCTTTAAATTATAAAAAGAAGCTTTAATTAGATTAAAATCGGGTAAGTAAGGAGGAAGATATTTAAGCCTAATACTAGCAGCATTGCAGAGGCGTTAAACTTCCTAGGTTTAAGTAAGCAATAGTGTTAAATACCTATCCTTTATAGACACCATATACCTTATTATAATGGATTAACGCATTATCTATTACTAGAACTAAATAAGGCTGTAGATAAGGCTGTATATAAGTAAGAACCTTGTTCTTTATCCACTTAATAAACATTAGCCCGTTAACAGCGCCCTAGTGTATTAACTAGCCAGGTATATAGCCCTAATAGGTATACGCTGGCAGCAAGCTCTATTTTTTAGATCTCTTTAATTCTAATATTCCTTCAGCAGGCTTATTAATTAGCGCCCATCCATACTTCCTATCTATTGTCTTTGTCGGGAATGAGGCAAGTGGTCGTCACGTATTGTCACGTGCCGCCGCGGCACTAGCGCGGGGAGGAGCCTTATGCTCCTCGCCCTCCCTTATTCCAATGAATAAGCTTTATTAACCAACATCACTGTAACCTACTCGAGTAGTCATTATTGGTAAGTTACCCTGTGTGACCAACACTAATCAGTGGTTGAATACACAGTTAACTATAGACCAGCTAGGTTTTCGAACAGAAGAAACAGTCTCGTATAGGGGTGCTATATGCGCTCATATAGAATGGATCCCGGCGATACTGTACTACCTTAGACTTGCGGAAAACTAATAATAGAAGTGTTACTAAGTACTAGGAAATACTAAGTTGCATTTATTACGCAGAACAACCATATTTATAAAGATTTGGTTGAGTACTTTAGGTTAGAAGTATTACTAAACCTAGGGTTTTAAGTCAACGTCTAAAATGTGTTAAAATAACCATCTTAATACCTTCGGTATACCTTTGCAGACTATAGGATTACGATTACTACCTAACTACATATTAAACAACCTTTATTTCCCTTAATTTTTATTAAAACGTGTTAAACAATCTTTAATAATAGCTATTATGGCGTTAACCTACCTAAAGAAGTATAAGGACGACATTAACCCAGAGATATAGAAAACCGCTATAATTAATTCTAAAGATGTTAATTAACAAGACTTAAACGGATTCTTATTACACTATATAGCACATTATAAAGACAGCGAATACAATAACACCATGCTATGGTACTATATAAAGGAGAACTTTGTTAGATGGATAAAGGAAACATAGGCTCCTGTGAATAAGGATATTGTATAGGACTTCCATAACTTCCTATAGGAGAATGGAGTGTTCGTACCTATAGATGGGGGTGCTATTAGAGATAACATTTAGGAGCAAGTTATTAACGTAAAAGAAGAGCATAAATGGACTCTATAAGAGATTGAGCACCAACTACGCACTATAAGGAAGCTTAATTTACAATAGAACCCAAGTAATATACTATTAGAGACGCTTCTACCTCCGTCTTTAACTCCCCTGTATCAACTAATTTAACCTACAACTTTAACTACTGCCCTTTAGTAAGTATAAGATCCCCCTGCTTCGCGATCTAATAGCCTTTAGACCCTACCAACTAGACCTACGTCCCTACTATAGCCTGCAATGCAACTCCTACCTCCTCCATCTTAATCTCAAATTGGAGGCAGTTTAAAATTGCTTACAGAGCTTGCGAAGCTCTATTTAGATCAGGAGAAGAAGTTTAGTAGGGAATTATATAATATTCTTAATTCGAAACTACGTATCTTCTATAACTGTTACTAGAAGGTAGAAATAGAGTCTAATAAATACCATAACGCCTATTCTGTTATGCTTAAGGGCCGAGCTAGTACCTTCTATTATAATCATTTGGTAGGAAAAGGATACAATTTCGACTATATAATATATAAGTCAAGATACCACTTTAAAACAGAAGAAAACAAGCAGCAGTATATATTAGAATGGAGAGAGACTACCTTTTTAAGGATTATTGCTATAAACCTAAGTATCCCTTGGCTTGATTATCTTCAAAAGCTCTTTAATTAACTTTAGACGATTTAGCGTGGTTTATCCGAATTATATTAAGAGGATTTCAGCCTATATAATTAAGTTATTAGCGTATACTAAGGCGTTAAAGAATACAACCTTACTCTCTTTAATCCTGCAAATACTTACAAAGAAGTGTATGCTTAATTAAGATCTTCTATTAGCACCACTCTACGCTTTTAAGAAGTACAGTAATTTAACGCCTAATTTTAACCTACTTCGATTAACCCGCCTAACCAATATAATCACAACTGGACTGATCGAATATATGGTAGCCGTGGTAGGCAATATGGCAAAGGGTACAATTAACGACTATAAGGTAAAGGTAGAGGTCCTTATGGAGGTTCATTCCAAAGTAATCGCTAGAAGAAGTGCTATGTTTATAAGAAACTGAATTGCTAGTTAACTAGGCATTCTCTTAATAAATAAAAGGAGGTATATAACAAGTTTCGCCAGAGTGCAAGAAACGTTAGAAATTATAAGGTTACTATAGCTTACTTCTAAAGCTTCCTAGTTCAATATAAAGGCGTAAAAGATCTTAAGGGTAAGGTTAATAAGGCCAAACAGCTCCTTATAGATATGGAAATTGAGGACTACTCTCCTAACCAATACTTTACTAAGTATAGTAAGGTAAATAGTATATAAACCGTCGCTGTCCTAAATAACTAATCTACGCTCCACTCTATCACAAAGTTGGATATCTTTAATAAGCTAAAGGAGAGTTTTATATTCTCCTTTAATAACAGATACTCGGCGAACGTCTTCTATGGTATTATACCAGACACTAGAGCTGTAGGAGTATCTATAGCAGGAGAACCTTAAGTTCGAGCCCTTTAGTAGCTTAATAGCTCTGTCCAGATTAACCATTTAACGGCAGGCTAACACACGATTTGTTTTAGTAAGGGTACTATAATCTCTCTTAGTATAATTAGGGTCTAAACCCCCTTAGGGTATATTACTTTCCATATTATCCCCACGAACACCCCGTTCCTATTTTGCATTAAAGATATAGATAAATTAAGCGTTAAGCTTAATAACCTCAAGAATGTACTTATTTAGGGAGATAATCAGGTGCCTATTATACGCAAGTAAGGTTACCCTTAGTTGCTCCTTTATTAACCAGAAAAGAGTATTGCTTAGAGCCATTTAACTAAGTTAGAGTTACATTAACTACACTGTTGTTTTGGCCACTTATCCGTTTACTAATTGCTTAGGGTTCTTTAGCGAGCAGGCTATAAAGTTAAGGTTAAGGCAATTAAGCATCTTATAAAGTACTACTATTACTGCTAAATAAACCAGAAGTCCCCTAGCCGATTTAAGTTTACCCTTAAAGATA
>Ga0307507_10000851_pt1 | contig 67900 bp, 16 predicted proteins | sample 7_EM_MG_FD_207223 | JGI IMG/M metagenome (GOLD analysis project Ga0307507, IMG submission 207223) | Populus trichocarpa ectomycorrhiza microbial communities from riparian zone in the Pacific Northwest, United States - 7_EM | ecosystem: Host-associated > Plants > Roots > Unclassified | place... | reverse complement strand
GATTTAAAGGAATAATATAAATTCTATTTAAATCTAAGGGTATATAGCTCTTGCGGAGAACAAGACGTTGCGTAAAGAAGAGAAAGGAATTACGGGAGAGCCCTGTAATTAAATAGTTAGGGGTCTTAGTGGTCGATACATATACATATGCGCGCGCGGTCTTTGACGGACTTTGGTAATTCGATTAATCTATCAGAACTTGGCAGAAGTCAATTAAGCTGGCAGAATTTGGCAGAATTTAGTTAAAGCGTTGGACTTTATCTGTTGAGTGTTTTACCAAGACATTCCTACTGTAACTAGGCTAGTCCCGTTATAGTAGTATAATTAGAGGTTCTTTAGGTTAATATCCTGGGGAGTAGGTAGAGGCAGCTAGGCTATACCCTAGGCAGGTCTCTCTGCAGTAGTTAGAGTTAAAGGTCACTTCTCTTTTCTTCTAGTTAATAATGGGGTTATATTACTTAAGCCAGTTTATTCTAAGAATAATAGGGTAATTAGTAAGTGGTATAATGTAGGCCCAGAGCTCTTCTTGGTGTCCATTTATATCTAGGTAGAGTTATACCATATAAGTAATCTTTTATATAGTACAACTACCGTCAGCGAGTTATAGGGCGCGGGCTTTGGTAAGGGGTAAGGTTAGTAGGTTATATTTATACATAAATTAGGTATCTATAAATTTATTAGTAGCTCCGCAGTTAATTATAGAACGGTCTTTATATTATTTTTTAGCAGTTGTTCCTATTATAGGTAAAACTATATATTTCCATCTGTCTACTCTTATTAAGTCATCTATTAAGCAGGCCAATATATAGATTCCTCCATTATTACGGTGTCCTAGCTTATAACTTAGGGCTGGGACTAAGCATTTCCTACTGCTTCCGCTGCTACTACTTCTCCATCTTATACAGTAATAGTGCATAGCAAGGTATTCGGTATTTAAGGTATAAAGTTAGGTATTAGGCGGTAATTACCAAACCTAGCCATTGGGCAGTTTAGGTTTTCGCAATAATAGTCTTCTTAACAGCATCTATAGCAACGCCCTAGCTTCTAAAGTAGCTTACGCTCTCCATTTAGGAGTTTACGTGGGAATGTTGGTATAAAGAGGTTAATATTGGCTCTAGTAATAGTATTAGTAGTAGGCGTTAGTAACCTAGTATATATAGGTATAGTTGGCCCAGAGGGCTTTTATATAGAAGCCTTTAGGTAAGGGTTAGCAGTAAAGATCTAATTTAGCCGTCATTTAATCTTCCGTAGGGCTGCCACCATGCTATAAATATTATTATAATTATAACTAGCGGCAGCGTAACTAAGGCGATAGGTGACCTTTTTAAGGAGGTCTTCCTAGTCTTTAGCGTCGTCTTAGGAGAGGACTCTAGTGTATTCCTAGAACTTAACATAGAACTTATTAAATAACTCAGTGGGACTTATCTTTAGGGCGCGTAGTTTGGCTTAACTGGTAGCCACTAGGTCGTGGTCGCGATATATTAGGTTAAGATTATTAAGGACCTTATAGTAGGACTGCCACTTCTAGGGGCTATTAGTCTCCTATTAGGCGAAGAGTCTATTAAATAGGGTACCCTTTATACGCCTAATAATGTAACTAATCTTAGTATCCTCCCTAGGAAAAAGGTAGGCGCTCTAGGTTAGTTTCTCGCGAATTTACATCTTCTAGTGGCTATATTCCTTGCGGTCTCCCTAGAAGACTAGGGGATTAGGGTATTATATATTAGACCCCGCAATTATGGCTTAAGTTTAGTTGCTATTATAGGGGTCGTTCCTATTAGGTAAAGCTGCTTAACGCTAACTTTTAGCCAAGTATTAGGTGGGTAAGGTTACTAGAGGTATAGAGACTTAGGTGGTATAGTGCGTAGTAAGGGGGTGCTCAGTATTGTTACAAATGTGCTTATTAAGCTAAGACTATAGGTATTTAATTATGCCCTCCTTCTTAGTAACCTAGGCAATAAATACAATCTTAGCTTTTTTTAATTATTAGATATTACGCTTAGATATATAAAGGTTATCTTCGGTTTCTTAGTATATATTATTAGCAAGTGCCTTACTAGCTTATAAGTCTTAGATAATATTATAATCTTAGGCAGTACGCAGTTTAGCTTATATAAGCTTTAGGTGGTAGTTCTATAGAAGGCGGTAGTATTTATTAGATTCTCGTACTACCATTTATACAAACATCTTAGCGTCTTATATTTCAATCTTAATAGGTAGCTGCCCTTCTAGTTGCTTTTCTATGGCTGTATAATTAATAAAGGATAAGATGTTACTAGTGTCTATCTTATTAAGGTCGTCGCTATAGCCACCTGTACTAATAGGAGTATACCCATCCTACTAGGCTAGTTAACTCTTATTATCTTTAAGGTGGTGCTGGGTGCTTAGGGGTACTTATAGTTGTAACTCTTCTAAGCCACTAGGCTTGCCCTTAGGGCTTAAGGCTAGGGTTAATAAATTGAATTCTCCTGGGATTAATTGGCGTTATAGGTTAGGTTAGGATATTAGGTTGCTTTTTGGGCTTAACATAGTAGCTAGTAAGGAATATCGTCTTACTATTATAGTACGAAGGTTGCTTATAGACACGCTGCTTCTAGCAGCGCCTGCAGTATTATAGAGACGTAGAATTGGTCGTAGGCTAGGTGTTGGTGGTAAAAAAAGGCGTAATGTAATATCACGGGGCGCGGAACAGTGGCTGCTAAATATATGTATTCGAGGAGTCTACAAGATATTACGCAATCGATCGTAAGGATCGAGGGCGTAGGAAGGTGATATACTACGCGTGGCTGACGTAAGCTGTACGCGAAGCGTACGCGAGGGCACGGGGTTCCGCTAGGGAGTCTCCTATAGAGGCTCCTGCGGCGGCGTTTCGTGACAGTATAGCTCTAAGGAGCGCAAGGGAGCTATAATAAGGGGAATAGTATTATATAAAAACGGCCTAATGTAGAATAAGGGGGTTGGGTTAATAGTGCAAGCGTTTATAGATAGACTAAATTAGACAAGTCTAGTATCTAAAAGTTAATTAAGTGGAGTAAATTTATATAAGTATTAATGGCGAATGACGCTGGGGTTAGATATAATAAATTATAGCTCTCTTAGGCTGAACTACTAGCGCAAAGCTAAGAGGAATGGCTTAGTAATATCCTTATATAGGTTTAACTGAGCGGAGCCAGCTTATGCAGATATAGCTTTAATTGCAAATATTAAGGTAAAATTGGACAGCTTTGGTCTCTAGAAGTTTATCTACTTAGGTAACTTTATATAAGCATACTGGATAAAACTACAGGAATCTAACTAGATTGTATAGTAGCGGCACTCCTTAACCCTAATAAGTAGGGTAGGATTTTATAAAGCAGAGAGTATCTGGGTATTATTAGATGGTGCTAGCCTTTGCAAAGTTAAGAGGATTAAGCTAACTTATAGTTTAGTGGAGCACAAGGGGCCTAAATTAGGTAGAATTTATAAATTAATTAAAAAGACTAGAGTTATATAGAAATAGTATAGCGGATAAAGGGGCTTAAATTAGGTTGAGTAGGCTTTTACTAACTTATACCTTCTTAAAAGATTAATATGGAAATAGACTTAAAAAAGGAGTAAAGGCTTAGATTGGATAATACTAGCTATTCTATATTGCCCTTATATAGAAATATGGATTTATCTAATACTATAAGGGTAGGTTTTGGGCTTAAAGATTAAAAACTCCTATAGTAAAAGTATACTGCCTAACCTTTAGCAATCTGGCTAGCTAGATAGCTACTATAGAACTTATAAAAAGTGTATCTAGCGCTAATAACACTAGCTACTTAATTTATATACTTTGGCGCTATAATATATAAGGTCGTAACTGTAACGGAACCTTATAGTAGGAACTACGGTGGGTTCTATTATTGGGCTAGGTATATAGGTAAGAATAAAATAACAATATAATAATAACTGGTGGAGTGGTTGCCTAACAGATTAACTCTAATTGTATTCTAAGATTTACTACAAGGAGAGAACTATCTATGGTAGGGACTAAGGTCCTTTAAATATATAACCATACTCCTAAGAAATCCTCTCTTGTACATAAGGTACGTGTTATACGTGTTATACATAGCGTACACTGCGTACACTTCGTACACCGCGTATAACATTATGTGACTTGCTTACCATTTCTCGTTATATAGTTCCACCGGATCCATTTTAGACTGTGCTTGTATTAACCAACTAGCTTCCTGCGACTCTTCCTTAAGTAGTTGTAATATCGTACTTAAAGTGTCCGTAATACTATCTCCTTCCTCTTTATCTTTGTCCTTAAAGATTTCTAACATCTCTAAGTTATCTACTAGAGGTATAATATCCGTTTAATTAGTCTGGTTAATATTCTTGCTTATTATACCTAAAGCTTCTTCTTCTTTATAAGCGCAATGTTGTGCTCGCACCGTGGCTGCTATACTATTACTTGGTGAGATAATGTCGTCTCTATATTCTCGTTGTACAAAAGCGGGGTTAGTGTGTGTTGTAATAGCAAGTCCCTTATCTTAATAACCCTTATCTTGCTTGGAGTGTACTAAAGTAAACGTTTAATTGTCCTGCGATGTTTGCTCTATCTTTAACGCTAAGTGTACGCGTCCTATTACTCTTAATAGTCTTCGAGTTCCCTAAGTAACTTATTATAGGGTCTTGTGTTCAATCTGCCACTATAAAGCTTAATAGTGAGCTCTTAAGCGCCTTAGATAAGCTTTATTGTTTGCAAGAAGCGGAGTAGGAGGCTATAGCTACTTAACAGCGTGCCCTTAAAGCCCGTCTATTGGCCTCTGCCCGTCTTCTTTGTCTTAAAAAAGTGCGTAAGAAGGTTTATTTTAAGGAATGGAAACTTGTTCAATAGGGTTTGTCTAAGCTAGGTAATGAAAGGACTGGCTCTCCTCCTATAAGGGAAACAACTCTAAGTAGCTTAGTAATTGCTCCTCTTGGGTCCCCCTTAGGTGACTTATTCTTTAGCAATTCTTCTTTGTTAATATTACCTAACCTACTTTTTTTTAATACTTCTATACCTTTCCTATAGCGTTTTCTAGGTTGCCTAGTGGTTTCTAGGTAGTCTTACTGTAGCCTATCTACTTTACTTTGTACTATGTTTTGTTATCTATATTCTTGTAACTAATGATCTTTAAAACTTGCTATTTATCTTCCTTTTATCCTCTATATGTGTCTGCCTTATAGACTGGTGGCTTAATATTCCTATATGCTAGCTCTAGCATTGCAACATATTATATAGGGTAGATTTTTATTTTAGCTAGTAGGTTTAACTTATACATAACTAATAAAATTCTTTACTTAACTTTAAAAGGTCCTAGTCTAACGTGGTCTAACTTCTTGCTTAATTGTTAACTCTTGAAATTTTTGTATAGTAGCTATACTTTATCCCCCTTCTTAAGATCTGGTCCCTTAGATTTTTTAGTATTATAGTACCTTTTTATTCGTTCTTATACTAGTTTAGCTGTTTCTTTAAGGTCTATATAAAGATTTATTAACGTCTTTATTCTTTACTTAGCTGTGCTACTTATCTTTTTTGCTTAATGTGGCGATAATAATGTTCTTAGCTTATACCCGTAATTCGCCTTAAATGGTAATATTCCTATTCCTTCTTGTGGTGTTATATTGTATGCAAACTATATAACTGGTAATAACGATACCTAATTGTTTTATGCGTGATTAATATAGTGCCTTAGATACTGTTCTAGTGTCTAGTTTAGTCTTTCCATTTGTCCGTCCGTCTGCGGATAATATACTATAGATATTGCTGCGCGAACTCCCTATTCTGCTAGAAATACTTTCTAAAATGCTGCTATAAATCTTGGATCTTTGTCTAATATAATCTTGTTTAATGCTCTATATCTTGCAAATACTTCCTTTATATAGATTCTAGTAATATCTTTTACTAATATCTCTTTAGTGCATGCTATAAAGTATCCCCACTTTATTAGCTTATCTACTATTACTAAAATCGCGTTATAATCTTGTCCTGTAATAGGATCTCTTAACTTTAGTAACTTAATAATAAAGTCCTATAATATAACCTCCTATGGTTTTCCTAGTGTCTTAACAGGTTATAGCCCTCTATACGGCTTATGCCTTGTTAGTTTGTTTCTTTAGCAATCCAGATATTCTTTTATAACTTGTCTTGCTAGTCCCTAGATTTTTTAAATAATATACTCCTCTTAAAGTCTTAACATTAAGCCTATAGCTCTGTTATGTCCTTGTATTATTCCCTTGTGGAATTCCTTAATAAATTCTTCTATAATAGACTTAGGCATATATGTTGCTTCTCTATTTTTGTATTGCTCTGAGTCTAAATCCTCTATTTATGCTTCTTAGATCTTCTGTATCTAATTACTTTTTAGTAATTTATGGATCTGACTTTCCTTAGTTGCTATAATCTTTGGATAATTATACCTAATTAATCTGTTTTAATCCCTTTGTAACAAAGCTCCCAATAGCTTTTTATTACTTTATAGTTTAGCCTTTCTGCTTAGAGCGTCTGCTTATGCATTGTCTGTACCCTTAGTATGCTGAATTTTGAAATGGTATTTTGTAAGTATTTCCGCCTATCTAACCTGTCTTTAGTTAAGTTTCTTTATTATTAGGAATCCTGTAAGGTTCTTATAGTCTATCTTAACCATAAATAGTTTCTCTATACCTTATAAGAATGCTCTCTATTTCTTAAGTGCTGCTACTATACCTAATAACTCCTTGTTGTAGATGTTATAGTTTAACTCTAGTGGTGTTATCTTTTAACTATAATATGCTACTAGGTGCCATCTATCTTGATATTTCTATAGAAAGTATGCCCCTAGTATAAAGTCTAATATATCTGTTTCTACAACCGTCTTTAGACCTAGTTAATAGATCTTAAAAACTGGCTTCTAGGTAAATAACTTTTTAATTCTCTTAAATAGTTCTTATTATTCCCTTCCTTATGCCCATGGTTCTTCTTTCTTTGTTAATTGTGTAAATGGCTTAATATCCTATAACTATTGCGCTATAAACCTTCTACAGTAATTGCAAACCCCTAGGAACGATCTTAACTGCGTAATATTCTCTAGTTTCTACTAATTCACTATAGCCTCGATCTTCTTTAGATCTATACTAAGTTGGCCTAGTTTAATAATAAATCTAATAAAATCGGTCTTCCTAGTAAAGAACTCGCATTTCTTAATTGCTACTGGTATTTGTTCTTCTTGTAGTCTCTTTAAGACCTATTTAATATGTTCTTTATGTTCTTCCTCACTCTCTAAGTAGATGATAATGTTGTTAAGGTATACTATAATAAATTCATCTAGGTGTTCTCCTAATATACTATTAATTTGCTTCTGGAACGTTGCTAGTGTATTTATAAGCCCGAATTGTATAACTAATGGCTTATATAGTCCTTCCTTTAACCTAAAGGCTGCCTTTTATTTATTGCCTTCCTTAATTCTAATCTGATGGTACGCCTATCTTAGATCTATCTTTGTAAAGATCTTTATGTTACCTATCCTGTCTTGGATTTTACTAATTAAGGGTAAAGGATATCTATCCTTCCTAGTAATGCTATTTAACTATTTATAGTCTATACACATTCTAAGTTTTCCGTTTTTCTTTAGGATGAATAGTACTGGATATCCTACTAATAACTATAATAGTCTGATATATCCCTTGCGTAAGTTTTTCTGGATAAACTCTTTAAGCGCTACTAACTCCGTTTTAGTAAGCTTATAGATTAAAAAGAACTTTAGACTTATTTCCTCTTTTAATTCTATCTTATGGTCCTAAGCTATATACTCTGACAGCTTTTTACTTTCTAGTAACTATAACTTTTTACTATACTTGTGGTATCTCTTTGGTATATAACTTAAGCCTCGCTTAGTCTCTTTATATATTGCTCCGACTTAGTACTATACCAACTTGGTTTACTGTTGCATTTTACACTATTGTGTATCCTTAATATTAACCTAACCTATAACCTAATTAATCTTTAGATTGTACTTCTATAACTAAGGTATTTTTAGTATCGCCTTGTCCTGTCCTAATGGTAGAATATTAAAAGACATTCTGACTGGTCTCCCTTTAATAGTTATCTAAATAGGTTCTATTTTAAGATTAATAATACCTCCTCTATAGGCTATCTAATCTCCTAAAATCGTTATAAGTAGATATAGGTGTTCCTTTTGTCTGTATGGTAACCCTATTCTTTCTACTACTTTTAGTAATATGTGGTTCCTAGTTACTCTACTATTTACTAACGCTTTAAACTGCTGATCTTGCCACTTAGCTTTTAAATTTAGGTATTAACCTTAAATTCCTTTAAGGGTTTAAGGCTCTAATACTAGTTCCCTCTAGTCCTATACGCCTCCCCTTTTCCTAACTATTAGCTGCTAGATCCTGCCTATACTTAGTCTAACTTAGGCTAATACTTAGTTCATTTCTTTTCCTCTATATACTATAGATAAGTGTTCTCTAGGCACTCCTACTACTATTATCTATCTAGGTATTCTTCCATAAGGAATCTTCCTGGTTAAAGTATTAAGTCCCCTTAACCTTGTACTTCTACTGGGTGCTAACTATATATATACTTAGCATTCTTAAACCGCTTTTCCTCTGGTGCCTAATATATTCTTACTAGGTACTTCCGGTTCTTATCTTTAGGTGCTCTATATATGTTATATATATTATCCACATAAGCTATCCACAATAGTGTATAATGCGCTGTATATTTTGGGTTAACTCTTAGTTTGTTTTTATTTTTAAGTTTAAATTTATACCTAGTTGACCTAACCACTGGTATCTCTACTGTGGGTATTAAGATTTGTCGCTTACTTCTCTAGTTCCTAGATCCCTCTTCTAGGTTCCTTAACGTCATAATTAATGCTCCTTTAATGTGACTTATGCGTTTTTCTATAATAGGTTGGTCTTGGACAACTCTTTTGTCTAGTTATATATAAAAATCTTCCTATTTGTTATTATATTGTTGCCTATACCACTTTCCGTATAACTGGTTTAGTGTGTATGGTCTATCTATTAGAAAGTACCTTATTATCGCTACATTGTAACATCCTTTGGTATGCCTTTCTTTGAACCTAGTTAGAATATCTAGATCCTCTTCTTGTTCTAGTTCGTCTAACTATTTTACTTTAGGTGTCCCTACATTTGGCCTATTAGTAATTCTTTGTATAGGTGCTCTGTTTTTTATATAACCTAGCATAGCTAACCTCTTATCTAGCTTTTACTCTTACTATATAATAATTCTTGTCCTAAACTTATCTATAGTTTCTTATTTTCTGCGTCTTATAGCTAGATCTTTGTAGTTATCTTGCTTTTTAATCCTAGTATTAACTGTTTAATCTTTAGGCTAAACACTATGTTTACCTAGAATTGCTAACGTTCTTATTTATTCTCTAAACTTGTAGTTCTTAAACTTGCGTCCTATACTTATTTGTTTATTACTAAACTGAGTTACTACCCTTTCCTATTGGTTTTTGTCTGTTGTGGGTCCTTAGGTGTGTTTTATCTTACTTTAAGAATTTTAAGCTTCTCTTATCTCTTCTTAAGAATCTTAAGCCTGTGGCCTTTTACCTTTATTAAGTAATAAGCTAGTACTAGTAGTTGTCTACTTACTTAGTTTCTTCTAAATATTGCTCCTATTATCTTATAAAGCGATGGAAATTGTATCTAATGGTGTCGCAATACCCGTTACTAAACCCTATTCTGTAATGGTCTTAGTCTCTACTTCTGTTTTAACTTCTCTAAGGTCTGTATGCTTTTAGTAAGCTGCCTTTATTGCCTTATTATTAGTAAATGCTTTACCTTTGTTAAACTTATTATCTTTAATGTCCGATCTATAAGCTGGTTCGTTGGTTTCTTTAAACTTAGATAACAATAGCTCCTATAGCTAATAGCTTGCGCCATACTTAGCGTCCTTATAAATTTGGTATGCGTTGTTGTAACAATACGCAAAACTGTTAATTAAACATTCTTTTATTCCTTATAGTGCACTATTGTCCCTCTGTATGTATGTGCTGTCTGCTGGTCTAGTTCCCTTTACTGCATGGTTACTCTAACCACCTCTATAGTCTCTGGCGAAATAACCCTATTTTCCGCAATTTATATAAGCTCTATCTTTAAACCATCTTTCTTGCTATAGAGTCCGCCTAAACATCTTTTGCTGCTAAGATCCCTGGTTTAGCTTCTGCTCCTAGGTCCTTTAATTACTTAATCCTTAACCTCTGGGTTTCTATAGTTTCTTTTCCCATCTTTAGGTTTCTTTAGTACTACTTAGGTCTATTAGCTCTGCGCTATTCTATAGTTTTTAACTTTATGTCTATCATTGCGTACTCTGCGCCTTATATAACTATGGAACTCTATCTTGCCCTCTCTTGGCTTGTTCCCTTTGGTAGATCCTATTATTAATCTTTATTAACTAATCTATTAACTCTCTTAAAGTATCCGCATCTTCTATTAGGATAATTGTGTTCTAGACTTTAGCCTTAAGTCCCTGTTTATACTGTGCTATAAGCGCCTTGTTATTCCACTTAACCTATATAGCTAGTGTTTAAAACTGTATTATATACTTAATTACTAAAGTACATTGTACTAAGTTCTAAAGCTTTTGTTCCGCTGTAGTTATGGCTTCTGGGTCTCTAAATATCTGCGTTAATTATTCTGTAAACCTATTCTAACTGGCAAATATGTACCGTACGTCTTGGTTAGTAGTTATTATGCCGTTAGCCTATATTTCTATAAGATACGGCTTAAACTATTTAAGTGCCCTCCCTGTTAGGAATAATCCTGCATAGGCTACTTAATCTAATAATATTGCTAACTTTGCTCCTTCCTATACTACCTTAAAGTGCATTTATATAAGAAATCCCTTAAGCTTTAACTTCTCTCCTAAGAATTATTTAATTAAAGGTAACTTAATCTTTGCTGCTCTAATTCTATTAATACGTTCTTTAAGTATCCTATTATTGTCTTATAAGTGATTAACTATTTCCTATAACTAACCTTGTATAACCACTTGAGAATCCCCCTTGTCCATACTGGTATTACTTGGCCCTAAGGTTGTAGCTATTGCTGACGCCGTTGCGACTAGTGCTGCTTTTGGTGGCATATTGTTCGATCCTGTTTAATACCGTAACCTTGGTAGTGAATGTGTAATGGAACCTTATAGTAGGAACTACAGTAGGTTCTATTATTGGGCTGGGTATGTAGGTAAGAATAAAACAATAACGTAATAATAACTAGTGGAGTAGTTGCCCAACAGATTAACTCCAATTGTATTTTAAGATTTACTATAAGGAGAGAACTATCTACGGTAGGGACTAAGGTCCTTTAAATACACAACCATACTCCTAAGAAATCCTCTCTTGTACGTGAGGTACGTGTTATACGTATTATACGTGGCGTACACTGCGTATACTTCGTATACTGCGTATAACATTATGTGACTCGCTTACTATTCCTCGTCATATAGTTCCACCGGATCTTCCTGGACCGTGCTTGTATTAACTAACTAGCTTCCTGCGACTCTTCCCCAAGTAGTTATAACATTGTACTTAAAGCGTCCGTAACAGTAACCGGATAGCTATATAAAATTAATCTCTTTAAGGACCGGCTACCTGGCAGTGGAGGGCCTCTTTAGTACGTAGAATATCTAGCTAGGTTCTAAAATTAAAATATGCTAGACTAAGGGCATTCTAGAATATGTGGGAGCTTTAATATAGGGGCTAGATTAGACAGTTCTAGTTTTTAGAAGTTGGATTAAGTAAGTAGATTAATATAAATATAGTTAATAGAGGATAAAGAGGTTAGATTAGACAGTAATAGGCCCTCCTTTAAGTTAAGTAAGTGGTGCAGAATTATATAAGTACTATTAGGTGGAGAATATAGGGACTAGATTAGATAGTGCTAATCTCTATATACTAAGAGAGAGTTGTAATTTTATATAGAAGGATTGGGAATCTGTAGGATAAGGAAGCTTACTAGTTTTAATATAAGCAATATAATTAGGGTAAAACTTTTAAACTTATAAGACGATATAATATTAGTATAGAAAAATAACTTTATATAATAGGTTATAACTACTCCTTATCTCCTTGTAGCTACTAAATTATCTATATATCTGTGCACTTATTAGTGTTATATAGGCGTTCTTCCTACTAGGATTTTTTATATTAATTCTTAGCCTAAAGCTTTAAACTATATCTAAATAAATCTCTAATTAGCTAGTAAGCGAATAGGGATACTATGCTAGCTTTATGCTGGATTGGTTTGCCTTTATAAATAACCGTATCCTATATAATAATGCCGAATTTTAGAGGGTCTACCTTAACAGTCTTAAACTTAACTTATGTTATACTATTATTAGCTATAAAAGTATTACCTTTATATACTAGATGGTGGGCACCTTTTAAGGGAACCATTTTTAGACTTCTTAGTTTAAATAGACTTGGCTACTCTCTAGTAGACAGCGCCATAATAGTAATTTTAGGTGCTCTTAGCTGGGCCTAAAGCGCTATAAATAGCGTTATTACTACTATTATTTCTGTAGTCCTGAGCTTAATATACTATTAATATCTTTCTTAGCTATAACTTATAGAGCTATACTAACTGGTATAACCTACGTTATCTATGCACCTAAAAGTTCTAAGCCTTAGTTATATCCTTCCTTATTAACCTCTTCTTTACTAGTCCGTAAACTTATTCTAAATATAATAGTAATATAAATATATCTCTTACTCCCTCCCTTCTAATAAATATAGCCTATAGTTAAGCATAATTACCCGCTTAGATATATAGGCGACAGGCCTTAATACTAAAAGATTAAGGTATACTCCCTTATAATTTATATTTGGCTATATCCAGCTAACCATTAATAGGAAAGTAGTCTTAGGGTATTAAGAAAAGAGAAGTATAACGGCCTCTTTGCTAAAGCGCACGCCTATAAAAGATATAATAACTCTAAGAGAAGAGTCTGTCTAAGGATAAAAATACTAAATAAAAACGCCTATCTCTTCCTATAATAACCGCCACTCCTAATAAAGAGGCATATTACTTTCCTCCTATTATACTATTAAGCTAACTTAAGCTTAGCTCCTATAGAATCTGCAGACTCCTCTATAACTAAAAGAGTGGAAGTAACTATAAGAAGCTAAAGACCCCCTTAGTTATATTTTAACTAAACCCCTTTAAAAGTAATTGCGAATATCTCTTATAGACGCTATTATTAAGAATATAATTGGGCAGGAGGTAATAAGCGTTATTAGTAATACCCAACTTAATCTAATTAACTATTAAAGGAAGGAAGGAAGTTGGCCTAAGGAATATTTTAAGAAGGATAGTAATATAAACTATCTGCTATAAGGAAGAAATTATCATCTTTTTTTTACTGGAAACCATTATAACCTAGCTCTGTTATACCTAGTTCTACTATACCTAGCAATTAGAAGCTAAGGGAGGAGAAGAGTACGCCATACTAAAATATATATTATAATATTCTACTTAAAACTAAGGGCAGCTTTATAGGAAAATATATAGGCAAAAATAAAGAGGGCATTATGAAAGAGAGTAAGGACCTTTACTAAACCCTACTTAAAAGGGAGTAACTAGTTCCTAATAATATATTATTTCACAATAATCTATTTAAGGATAGTTGTAAAATAATATAGGGTAGGAATAAAGCCAAGGTTATTTAAGATATTGCTTAGTTAATTATTCCTTCTACCTAGTCCTTAGCTATACGCAGTACTAAACACCTTAAATATGCTATTAAAAGTGTTAATAAAGGCTGGAATAACTCTATACCTATAACTAAGACTTATCCGCAACCTAATTATTTTATAGGATTTAAGCAATCTGCATTCTCTGATGATTAACTTAATAAGCTTTAACCCTTTATTGGTAATGTTATAGCTAGAGACTTGTCCTTTTTTATGGCTATATACTATATATACTTCCCATTCTTAATATATAAAGTAAAGTATAGCGCCGCAGTACTTAATATTATAGACTGGTAGAATGCCTATAGCATAACTCTTATGGTAAAAGGTATTGTTAAACTCTTTAGACTTATAAAGCGCGAAAAAGAGCTCTATTGGGAAATCCTTGCCTTCTTAATCTCGTATAATTACTAGACTATAAGAATCTATGGCTACTACCCTGTAATTAATGGGCCTAAGACACCTTCTATCGCTATCTAATCCGCAAGTTTAGCTTTATAGAACTGGATGGCAAAGAGAAATGGGCGGTATATAAATTTATAAAGAACGTCTATAATATATAGATGCCGACTTATTTTAAACAAATCTGCTTAGTTATTAATAAGCTACTACCTAATTTGGACTTTAAAATCTTATAGTAATTAGAGCTAGAGTTTCTAGAAGGATCTAGACTTTTACAGGAGTTAGAAGGTTATCTCTCGCAATTAAATACTAATTCTATATCTCTGCTAGGAGAATATAATAGTTAGTTAAACCTTGCTAATCTATAAGACAATATCTAGATATTTTTATAACCTAAGGAAATAAGCAGGCCGCATTTAAAAGGCTAAAGAGAAGGTATACTGTGGAATAGCGGCGCCAAGGAATAAAGTTTAAGGATGGCTATAGAACTGGACGGACCACCCTAGATAGCCTATAACTGTGGTTAATAGTGGACCCCGTTAAGGGAGGGACGCCGTCCTTAAGGCAGTGTTTAGTATGCAATATATATGCCTAAATCTATATTAAGGGCTTAAAATACCGCTCCAAATTGTCCTTTACTAATGCTTTATAACAATTTATATTATATCCTAAGACCTTTATTTGCTGGCGTATAAATTCCTATTAAATATTAAGATAATGGGATAGTTAACGCTTCTTTAACTGTCCGTGTAAGTATAGGGTCTTTGGCCCGCTAGGAGAAGTCCCTAAATTATATTTCTATTTTTCTATAATATTATATCTAAGCCAGAGCAGCTTAAACTGGACAAGTGTGGAAGATATGCCACCTATTCTAATTTTAGTGTTTCTGGTGGGGAGTAGGACAACCTTATACTTATAACCAGCCTGGAATGGCGTGGAACGCTTACCTAAGACCTGGGTGGCATATTGGCTGCTATAGTCCTAAAGAAGAATAACTCTGTTATAAATATAGAACTCGCACTGCAGCTTAGAGATTTATAGCTCCTAAATTATTATACTGTAATTTAAGCGGCCGACCGTAGTAAGACACTCTAGGGAGCGTAAGCTAAGAAGAGGGCTAATATCTAAGCCTAACTGTCGGTATACTCGCATTACCAACGTGCACGAATATCACTTGTAGTGGTACGTATGCGGTGTTGAAGTTGGTAGTTAATTAACAGTCTAGAAATAGGGGTTTACTCCAAGGTCAGATTAGCTAGCCTTGCTTCGTGGTCTTATGACCACGTCACGTAACTAACATTCTAACACTGGAGCAACTCTAAAAAGAAGGCTAATCTATACTCCAAAGCCAGGTCTATTTCTAGACTATTTGTAGTATATACGCAATAGTTTCCACGCTCCTCTTATAGGTCCGTAATTATATAACTAGTGTTACGGCTTGTACTAATACCTCTAAACCAAAGCTTATAGAATGCTGTATTATAAGAATATTAAGTCAAGGAAAAGAAGAAGAAGAATTATTAGGGGTAGTAGGTTAACATATTGCGAGGGCCGCCAAGGCGCTAGTGGTAAGCAAGCCAATAGCGATTTTCTATCCTGGGGATAGAAAATCCTAATTAGCTAGTTAAACTCAGGGTCCGCAGAATATAGTAGGTGGCATACCCTGGCACTATTACGACCTGTAAACCACCTTCTATTACTTTTTACGCTCAACCTAACCTATAGCCTATATATTAATTTGGTTTATGTTAATAAGTTACTATAGGGCGATATAGGGCTTCCCCTTAGTTATCGCGTCTATAGGGTTAGCTTTACTATTAATCTATTTAACCTCTGTAATCTACCAACGTTTATAGGCTTATTATAGGCACATTATATTAATTATTAATTACTTCTCTTATATGGTTCTAAGTTGTATAAGATAGTTATATAGTAACTTAGAATTAGTGTAAAGTATAAGTAGGAGGTTAATCTGTAGGACCTTATTTACCGTAAACTTAATGGCGACAGCAATATTAAAGCCGTAAGCCATTCTATAGAGTTTAGAAGCCAGAACGCTTCTAGTAACTCTTTTACACTTAATTAAGCTCTAATGGATAATATTAGCCTTCTTAGTTGCGTTAGCTAGTATAATAATATAGCTAATTTACGAAGAGAGGTCCTTATTATTGGTAAAGGAAGTATCTGTAAAGACTAAGAGCTATAGGGTCTTGGCCTCCAATTTAATAAACTTAAGACCTCTGTGTAAGTTCTAAATCTGCCAACTTAGGCGCTTATTTAGCTCCTTTATATCTACCTCTTTGGGATTAATTACTTAGGTAGTAAAGGATAAGTTAAATAAAGCCTCTAGTTAATAGACTAAGGCAATATAGGCTCCTCTAGCACATTAAGCGATATACTGGTCCTTTAGCGTAAGTAGGCCATACGTAATTCCTCTAGAGCTAGTATTATCTACTAGCATAGTGTTAACCACACTAAGGTTCTTACACTGGCGCCTTTGTATTAGCGTAATACTCCTATCTTGTGCCAATTAAATAAGTCCTCTATTAAACTTAACTAGTGTATTAGCAGTCAGTTGCTCTTACTCCTTAGCCATAAACTTAGCCAGTGATCTACTTGGAGCGGGGTCTATTTGGAGCTCCAATGTGGATTCGGCTTCGATGTGGATTTGGATTGGGCCTTCTGATTAGTGGATTGGAGTGGATCTATAGTTGATTTGACTCTTGGAGCTCCAGATCTATACCCAATTTGGACTGCGGCTGAGGAGGAATAGAGCGCTGAGGAGTTAGTGCATAAGAGAAAGCTAATTGGCAACTCTCTTAACTCTACTACTAACTTACTGTCTAATAAGTAGTGTATTAGCTATAGAATCTAGGACACCTGGTTATCCTGCCCTTACTGCTGTTGCTTCTGCTCTTGCGGCTCTGCATCTACATCTATTGTTATGGTGTTGTATTTAACTTTCCTGCCTCCGTAATGGAACGATTTCTCTTAGTACGCCCGCCTCTACTATCGGACGATGTTATCCTTGCCCTAAAATCAATTAATTCAAAAGCCAACGACATGAAGGAGGTAGTTAAGTTTAAGCTGTAAGGCAAAAACTATGTTTGATGTAACGCCTTAATAAAGAAACCGAAGTATATAAAGCAACGCACGTTACCTATATGGCTTTGGGGTGAGGATCTACAGTTAAAGGAAGGCGACGGCTCGACCATATATTACTACTATTATATTTGTGAGAGGTTGGAGAAGACGCAGGAGCTCTCTATTGTGTCAAGCGGAAGATTTACCGTGTTAACTTACCTTGTTAAGGACCATAATATGGACAAAGCTATAGGCTTATTAAAGAAGCACGGCAAGACGGTTCTAACTTAATTGACGATTAAGGATTATCCTGCCGAGAGGTCACTTATTTGGAGTCGCAATTTTGATACCTTTAAGCAGCTGCTTATGCGATAGGTTGTATATTGTTATATTGCCTTCTTCCAATTTAAGAATGTCTATTTCCGTTAGCTGCTATTCTTTATATATCCAGTGCTTAAGAAGTACTTACTAAAGACCTCCAAAACGATTCGCGGTTGGGTAATTAAGGCGTTTAAGACGCAGAAGGGTAAATTAAGGAAGGAGCTCAAGAACGCCCGTAGCATGATCTTAATATCCTTTGATCTTTAGATGTCGCTAAATGCACTTAGAGTCCTTGGTGTAGTTGCGCATTTTATTAATTAAGCCGGCAAGCGTCGCCATGTAGTATTGGGCCTCCGCGAAGTTATTGGTAAATACAGCGGTAAGAATATAGCGGCTGTCCTCCTTAATATCTTTAAAGACTACAAGATCCGTGGTAACATTGGGTATTTTATAGCCGATAATGCAGAGTTAATGATACGTGTATTGATGTAATACTTTAAGCGCTCTACCTAGGAATGTTAGTAAAGAAAAGGAAGGCCCGTAGGCTCCATTGTTTTGGTTATATTATAAACCTTTACGCCCAGGCTTTTATTATAGGAGTTAATGCAGAGAATGTATATAAGGATTTGGCTGCTATGTATCGCGACTAGGATTTTAAGAGGATAGAGGTACTTTGGAAGAAGCGCGGAGCTGTTGGATTACTCTATAATCTTATGCAATACATTCGAATAACCCCCTAGCGTCGTGCAGTATTCAAAAGGATTGAAATTGGAGGTGCTTTGGCTGAGTTTAACGGCTTAGAGGTATGTGCTGAGATTCTGTATAGAGCTTTGGTGTTAAGATTTGAGTTTAAATTTTGCTTATAACGTTAAAAGACAAGGATTTAATTAGCTTGGTCTTGGATTATTAATTTGCCAGAGGAAAATTAAAACAATTTAAATAGCTTTATAAAATTAATACTAATACTTACTAGCTTATTTAAAACAATCAAACGTATTGGAATTCCTTATTTTTAGCTATCTCTCGCTTCCTTAATTGTAGAGAACGTATTACAAAGTTCTACCAGGAGTACACACCAGGCTTAGGCGTAAAAGCACTTAGTAAAGATGACCTACTCTCTACGCGCTATTAGAAGGAGCTTGAGCATCTACATAATTACCTTAAAGCTTTTTATAAGGCCACTATTATAGTAGAAGGCAAGTATATGGGCCTTGCAGATTACTTCCAAACTCTTAATTGGCTTCTACTAGAGCTTAAAAAAACGCAGTAAAAGTTTACTGAGCTTGCTACCTAAAGACGTCAAACCGCAGAGTCATAAAACTATAAGCAATTAGCTGGTTGCTCAGAGGCTGCTTAGCAGAAGTGTAAGAAGTACTACTACAAGGCAGATAATACTAGTGCCTATTACGCGGCAATCGTTCTCAACCTAATACTTAAGATGCAGTGGTTTTAGGACAACTGGGGGGAGCATAAAGATAAAAAGAGTTGGATTCTAAAAGTTAAAGCTCTTATAAGAGAGCTTTGGCTTAAATATAAAGGCAAGCTATAAGGTGCGTCTTTAGTAAATATATAAGATTCTACACAGCCACCACTAAAGCTAAAGACTTATACTTCTGCTTGTAATTACAAGCGCCTTAAAACGGTACACTTTAACGACGTTACTACTACGCCTATTACCATTGCCAATTGCCTCTAGGAATATTTGGAAACGAACTACCTCCGCGTAGGTAACTCTAATGATTTTGATATTATACAATACTAGGTAGATCGCTACAAGAGCCAGCCCGATCTTGCTTAGTTTGCCCTTAATATACTTATAATACCGCCTATGTTAGATAAGTACGAGCGGCTCTTTAGCAGCTATAAGATTCTCCTAGAGGACTATCGCTCTTGCTTGCAAATGGATATTATTGAGGCCAATAAGTGCCTCCGCCACTGGTATGGGCCTCCGCGCAAGGGCACGTTTAACAATACAGATGTTGGAGCTACAGAGGGAGAGCCTACACTGTCAGAATTAAGCGAGAGATGCTAACTAAGCTCTAGACACGTCGCGAGAGCGAGCTCTGCATGTCAATCTAGATAGACATTAACCGCATCTACTGCATCACGAATCAATCAATATTCATCGTCTGCGTCATCTCTATCATCAATTAGACCCTCAAGACTGCTCCGCTGTGACCTTATGACCTTGTAATTCCAATAGGTTATAAGCCTGGGTAGCAACACCTCTCCTAACTCGAAAATCGACCCTAAAAATAACCTCCTCTACCTTAACCTTAACGACACCTACATACGATCACAAGGCTAGTAAAATTGTCATTTTTAATGGAAACAACTTTGCAGACTAGGAGCGCACCTATAAGGCAGCCCTAATTATATTAGAGGGCTGGGATTTTATTACTAGTATAGAGGACTTAAATTAAGTTAATTTAGCTAATAGAAGAAGAAGACGAGGGGAAGCAAATAAAATTATCTATAATTTAATAGGAGATGACCGTCAGGAAGAAATACGTGCGATAATAAAGGCGTATAATATTTAAGGAATATAGGAAGGAATAAAGAAGTTTAATAAGGTTAATAACAAGGTCTATATCTCTAGACTCTATAGAGAGTTCTATAGCACTATATTTAACCCTATAAAGATGCGAATTATTAAGTTCCTCTAAATACTTAATTGATTTAAGATTAATCTAGCCTTAACGCCTTAAGCACTTACTAATAACGATATTAAAGAGTAGCTTCTCTTAGCCCTCCTAAGCAATATTATATGGCAGAATATAAAGACCTAGTGTCTATAAGATAAATAAGACCTTAAGAGCTGTATTACCCTTCTTTAGGAGCAAGAGACTGCTCTCCTTACACAAGTATAAAATACAGCACTTATATATAAGAGGAAAGACAAACCTAGGGGGAGAAGGGGAAACTAAGGTTAAGGTTAAATAAGGGGTAGAGGTTGTGCTAGTAGATTTAATTATTTCTTATTACGTTATTACTATAGCTTGTTGTCTTAAGTAACTAAAGAGCTAAAATAACCAGAAAGAGATAAGTATAGAGTATACTATTAAAAAGGTTACTACTAGAAAGACTATCCCCTACTTAAGCAATTCCAATTTAATAACGCTAGGAAGATAGATTAAGGTGCTCCTAAAGTAGAGGAAGTAGGGAATATAGTAATAGCTAAAAAAGAATTTAATAGTAATTTAATCTACCTTAACCCTAACCCTAAAAGTGCTATACTACAATAATGTCTCTAGCTTAGGCTCTTGACTTAGGAGCAATTAAGTACTTTACTAGTAACCAATTAGACCTAATATACTTAAAGAGATGGAATACGCCATAATAGGTCTATACTGCAAATAGGACTATTATCCCTGCTATAGGCTATAGTTAAGTTTAAATTAGTACCCTAAAGCTAAAAGATGTCTAGCTTATACCTTTATTTAAGTTAATCAAGCTAATCTTAGTAAGGACTTTTACTTAGAAAGGCTACTTAATTATATTTAACCTAGACAATTAAGCTACTAGCAAGCACAAATTAGGTATAATATTTAAGGCTACTATAAGAAACAACCTCTACGTGCTATAAGAGTATTAGAAAGTATTTAATGCAATAGCAGAAGTATATAATTTATAACTAAATATTAGTAAAATAGATGCTAAGCTATAGCACCGCTAAACTGGATATATAAATTACAGTAACCTATTTAAGCTACAGCACTCCTTACTAGGCATAAAGCTTAAGAAAAGAGTAGTACTAGTTAGTAAGAGTATATACAAAGCTTGTCTAGCTAGGAAGATATAAGAAATACTAAGTAAGAAGATAACTAAGCGTAAGAAAATACCTAGTTAAGGGCTATACCTAGATACTATGGGACAAATTAGTATATTAATTAGAGGTTATAACTACTACCTCCTAGCCCTAGATAACGCTATACGCTATACTTAGGTTATTCTTTTTAAAACCCTCTAAACTAAAAAGGTACTGCCGCATATTAAAGAGATTATTATTATTATTATTCATTGCTTAACATCCGATTCGGATCCCTGTTGGGCCCACACGGACTACTCCTTATATATATGTGGGGAGAAAACTCTAATTAAGAAAACCCCGTAATCCATCTCCCTGCCTTTTGGGGCTCGCTTATAAGTCGCCTATAAGTCACCAGTGGTGCTCTACTACCTTACTTTTGACCTCCTTGGGAACTACTACTGCCGTAACAAACCTACGGACGCGCTAGTATTACACACTGTACTCTACTCCTATAGAGTTATTAGGGGGCGCCTATTACTCGCCCCTTTGCTTTCTATTGCTATTTCCTTTGCAACCTAGAACTGGTCTAGTATATTTTGGCCAATAAGCCACCGGGTAGCCGCCTTGAGGCCTTTCTGTATTAAGAGCAGTGTATTATAGTTTTCTATGCCAGCTACTAAGAGCATTGCTTCTTGGCCGGTGCGTAAGGGGTATAACAGTATTATATGTTTTGGTGTCTATCTTAGCTAGCCACATTCGCACCTTAAGCTACCTACTAGGATACCCACCCAGTAAAGCTAATCTTTTAGTCCTATTATTCCTGTTCTTAAGAGTGTTGCCATTATATTTTCTGCCTTTATTAGGCCCTTTTAGAGCCCTTAGGTATTTACCCCCTATAGTATTACCCATACTATGGCTTAGGTTCCCCTTGCCTAAGTCTGCCTCTGTACCTTTAACTCCTATTTATCTCTCCAGCATTGGTCTAACCAGTATTATATTATGGTAGATAGTTTTCCAGTACTCTTTTATGCTCTACTTTAGCTCCTTTCTCTCCCTTGCTATTATCTTTACTAGCCTCTTACGCGTCTCCCTTCCTCCTCTATATAGGCCTAGGCCCTAGCGCTATATTATTCTTCTTCTACTTTCTCCACCTGTTTTCCTAATATATCTTCCCTACTTTAGGGTTGTTAGTTCCTTCTCCTATAGGGCACCCTAGGGTCCCTCCATAGTTTGTTTAGGCGTGTCTTAATATACTTTATAATATTAGAGTTGCGTTCCTTTTACACCCTTTATATTACATTAGCTTTAATATATAGTTATAGGGGGGGAATATTGGCTTCCTTCTTGAGTAGTGCTGTGGCCGTTTGCTTATACCCGCCTATTATACTCCTAAGGCAGGCTATTTAGACCTTTTGGAGTAGTTTAAGGAGTAATTTAGGGGGGCCTTTCTCGGTTTCTCTAGTGGCCCAAATACTAGATCCATACGTCATGGTTAGCCGGACAACTGCTATATATAGTAGGCGTAACCTCTAAAAGCATGGACCCTATATAGAATTAATAATCCTGGACATAGCAATATACTGTGCTTGGCCCTTATAGGCCGCTTGCGCCGTATATGCGCTCTACTGGAGCTTACTATCTACCTATACTCCTAATACCCTTAGGCCTTAAACCAGTTAACCCCTAAAGCCTTAGATATGGATTATATGCTAAAGATCTGCAGATTAGTTACGTTTTCTTATAAAATGGATTAGCTAGTATTTCTCTGGTAAGAATTAGACTCTATATCGTCTTGCCTATTCTATATAGGTGTTATAGGCTTTCTCTAGTGTCCTGCAGTTCTCTGCGGCTGTTAGCCCATATATAATTAGGTTTGTGTTATTAACAAAGCCTATCCCCTAGGTCGCCCCTTCCTTAAAGGTGTTAAGCAGGTTGCTTATAAAGAAGAGGAAGAGTATAGGCGACAGAGGTGATCCTTATAGTATTCCTATTGTAACTGCAATAGGGGGGCTCTGGTATCCGCTAAAGACCAGTAATATTTCTTTCTGGCCTATAAATTCTTAAATAAATTAAATAATCTATTCTGGGAAGCCCTTTGCCCTAAGGATGTATAGGAGACGCTTATAGGGTATATTATTATAGGCGCCGCTAATATCTAGGCTAAGCATTAATACTATAAAGTCCTTTTACATAGCCCATGCAGTTTTAATGGTAGTAGCAAGTAGTGTAAGTGCTAATAGCGTTAAGCGATTCTTTCTTGCCCCCATTTAGCTTTGTGGTAGTAGGGCGTGTTCCTCTACCATATCTGCTATGTGGTCCGCTATAACCTTTTCTAAGATCTTACTTAGGGTGTTTTCTAAAGCAATAGGGTAGTAGCTTCCTGGGATTAAGTAGTCTACTTTACCTTCTTTTTATAAGACGACCATTATTATGGATCTTCTAAGTCATGGGTAGTAGCCTATTATAAAGCATGCTCTGGCTACGTCTACAAGCCAAGGTGCTATAAGTAGTCCATAGGTCTTTAGGGCTTTATTTAGGATCCCATCTAGTCCTAGTGCTATATTGTTTAAGAGGCGGCTAATAGTTCTGGCCATTTCTTCAGTTATCATGTCGCTGTTGACCCTCAGGCGAGTCACTAGTGTTTCACCGGTGATGTCACTAAGGTCTGCTGGAGCCGGTTAAGGGAAAAATCTTTCTATAAGGATCTTTGCCTTCTTATCATTGTTGCTTGTGGCCTGTGGTTCGCCTGCTCTTTATAGGGGTGGTAGGTGTGGATCTTCTACTAGGCGTCCCGCCTTTTTTTTTGCCCATTTTGCTATGGTCTAAAGGCCCTTCCAGGATACATTTGTATTATAGAGCTACAAGAGTTACATATAAAGCAGAGTTGCGGAGGCCCTCTTGCCAGGGCCCTCTACCATAGTTTTCCACTTCGGACGCCCACACGTCTGTCTGCTTCCACAGCAGCCAGCTGACCAAAACCAGCCACTGCCTATGTGCACCTGATTTGCTCTATAAGCCTATCCTTGCAGCCTACCCCTGCCTAAATAGACCGACACGCGCGTCCGTCCTTTTAGGCTATACAGACAGTGTCGTTAACAAGGTGTTGATCCTTCCTCTAAGATAGGTCTACTAGGAGTTAGAGCCTAGTAAAGGGGTAAGGTTCCTAGAGTCGTCCGTCGCTGCCATTGTATACCACGCCCCACAGCTATCGCTGCTTCGCGTTACCTGTAACGCTCTTGCGACAACAGGCCGACCGTGTCTTGCAGGCATGGGCCCATGATAACTCGACGCCGCGCAGCTATTATCCCTTAGCCGCCTACTAACCAAACTTGTTGTCTTTCTATTTTAACCAACACCTGCATCTAAGTCCGTTCTAGCCTATCCCGTGGGTCTATTCTAGGTCCGTTTTAGGTCCATTCCAGAGGATTAACGTTATAGGATTAACGTCGTAGGATTAACGTTGCCTCGTTAATAGGTGGATTAACGTCGCTAAATGTGGTTAACGGTGTTGAGATTCTTCCTATGCCCTTGCTGCTGTAGTAGTCTTAGAGCGGAACAAGTACAGAGGTGCCCTGTCGTCCCCTTAGACCTATCACTTTTGCCAGCAAGTACAAGCGCTGGCTTATGGCCCTAGATCGGTCGTCTAGGTAGAGAGACGTCGGGTAGTTTTTAAAACGATTCCTTTGTTCTTCTGTGGTGTTTTTCGAGTCTTGGCACGCCAAGACCCGCGAAAACTCTGCTGTTCTGATGGCGTCAAGGACTGAGCATTCGAAAGCGCCCTCTAGCCACGACGTAACGCCGCTGCATTAGTAACAGACGAGATCCTCACTCTCAGCTTGACCGTGCGGACAAGATGAGACGGAAAAGAACCCCCATAGGACAGTATGGGTCGGATCTCGATTTTGGTGTTCTTCCTTCAAAGAGATTATTATAAGGGCAGAAAGGTTTACTAGTAACAAAGCTATATAGATTTAAGCAGATAATAGAAAGGGGGAGTTTAGCTATAGATTTTAAGACGAACTAATACCCTAGGGTATTAACTTTAAACCTTGTCTGCTATATAAGCACTTATATAATAGCGTAATCGAGCGCACGATCTATACAGTTAACTGTAAAATAAGGTTACTTCTATTTTAAGGAAATATACCAGTTAAACTCTAGTGCTATATAGTTAAGTATACTATCTAGATTAAGAATTAAGTATCTACCTTAGTACTTCCATTTAACAATAAGTATAGTGGTGCTATTATACCCTATAAGGCATACACCTAATAAGTTCCTAACTTAAAGAATCTAGTTATCTTTAGGTGTTACGCTAATCTAATTAATACGCTTAAGAAACACCCTAGAAAGTATAATTTAAGAATAAAACCTAACTACGTTTTTATTGGATTAAAAGGGAGTAGTTAATTTAAAATAATAAACCTACATACCCAAGCAATTAAGCTATTTGGAGATGCTAAAGTAAATAAGTATAGGTTCCCTTATAGAGCACCTTAGGTATAAGCTACAAGATATAGTAACTAGGTAGGCCGCTTAAATTAAGTAGGAAGCCTAGGTTAAGATTAAGCGGGATACTTAAATCACACTATAAGCGAAGCCGCGAACTAACCTATACCTCCCCCTACTACCTTAAACGCGCTAATAGAGACTCTAGTTGTGAGAACTATAAGTAGGCCAGATAGTAACTAAGTAGGCCGCTCTAAATAAGTGGGAAGCCTAGGTTAAGACTAAGTAGGCTACTTTAATTAAGTAGGAAGCCTAGGTTAAGATTAAGTGGGACGCTTAAATTAAGGTAATGCTAAGGGTGGGACGCCTATACAAAGTACATTAATACGCATTCCTTATACGCAGAGAATAAGGTCTGGAAGGTTACCAAATATAAGGGTTTTTAACAATATAGTAGTTTAGTTAGTAATAGCTATAAAAGCTGTTTACCTAAAAGCTAAGAATACTACCTCTATAGGAGCACCTATAGCACCTTTTAACGCTATTAAGTTAGATTAGGCCTTAAGGGAGGATGCTTCTAGCTAAATAAAAGCTATCTTTAAAGAATTTCTCTCTCTTAAGAGAATACACACCTATACTATTATAAGGGGGAGAGTACTAGAAGGAAGGTTATTACTCCTAAGCAAGCTAGTTCTAAAGCATAAGTATAATGCCAAGGGAGAAGTAATTCGCAAGAAGGCAAGACTGTGTATTTAGGGAGATAAGCAGACCCCCGATATTAATTATTTTAAGACATTTGCATTTGTCGTATAATACGACACCTTTAGATTCCTAATGGTAAAGGTGGCAGCTAAGGACCTTGAGCTCAACTATATTAACGTTAAAACTATATTCTTAAACCCGCTATTGTAAGAATAGATTTATATGCAGATTTCTAACCTATTAAGAGACTTCAAACCTAAGCTTAAGGGCGTAAAAGACGTCTACTTAAAGCTAAATAAGTTACTTTATGGCCTAAAGTAGGCACCAAGAGAATGGTTTTAAATGGTTAAGAAGTTCTTTAAGAGTATAGGTTTAAAAGTAGCTAATGCTAACCCTAATCTCTTTATAGGAAATGAAGTATATATCTTACTATTTATTGATGATATGCTAATTATAGGAAAGCGCTAATATCTTAATATTATAAAGACAAGAATTTTAAAAGAATGGAGATGCAAAGACCTAGGTTCTATAGAGGTATTTATAGGCTTCTAAATTAAGCGAGATTATATAAACTAAACCCTTAAGCTATATTAGACGATATACACTAAGAAGCTACTTAAATGGCTAAAAATAGATAACTGCAATCTAGCTAAGCTACTAATACCAGTAGGTACTGTCCTAAAGCCCAATACCAAAAGCCTCCTTAAGTACGATAATGCGATAGTCTACTAATAGATTATTAGCTCTATAATCTACCTTTTAAACTACACATGTTCTAATACTAGCTATACTATTAGTTAGCTAGCTAGGTTTATAGCAGTACTAGGAGAATCACACTACCGCTTAAGTAAGCAGCTACTATGATATCTAAATGGTACTCTCGAAACAGGAATTACCTACTTAAATTAAGAGATTTACCTACCCTTATGCAAGCTTACGTTACCTACTAGCTATAGTATCTTTACTAACGCCATGTAGGGAACAGAATACGATTGGATATCATTCTAAGGCATAGCAGTTATACACTATAGGGGAGTAGTAATCTGGACGGCTCAAAGACAGAAGTTAACGGCATTAAGCTTAATAGAAGTAGAGATTATAGCGGTATTAGAAGAAGCAAGGTTAGTAGTATAGCTTAAGAAGCTAATAAGAGATCTAAAAGAGAGAGATAATAACAACCCTTTTATTTCTACGCTCTACTATAACAATAAGGGTATAGTTAACCTTTTATACAACACAAAATACTATTAGAAAGCCAAGCATATTAAGATTTAATACCTCTTCGTATAGAACAACATAGTTTAGAAAGATTAACTTAAGGTAGTATATATACTAGGTAAAGATCAACCTAGAGATATACTTATAAAACAGCTACTAATTAACCAATTTACGAAGCACTGTGTAACGCTAGGAATTAGTAACTAACGGAGACGGTAACAGACAGAGACGGAGCAAGTTACGGAGGTTTTTCGCCTACTATAGGTTTTCCCTCTGTATGTAGGCCAAATGGCACTTGTAAGGTATTTAGGAATAGCTTTATAATTGCCTATTTGGGACAGACGAGGAGAGCGTTGTCAGCATAGGGGAGTGTCAGAATTAAGCGAGAGATGCTGACTAAGCTCTAGACACGTCGCGAGAGCGAGCTCTGCATGTCAATCTAGATAGACATCAACCATATTTACTACATTATGAATCAATCAATATTCATCGTCTACGTCATCTCTATTATCAATTAGACCCTCAAGACTGCTCCGCTATAACCTTATAACCTTGTAATTCCAACATATACCACAAATGGTATCACCAAAGGAGGCCTTAAAGGCTTGAATTGCCGCGTATAAGGAAGCTATAGAGGAAGCCGTAAAGGCTGCAGCAGAGGCTACAGCAGAGGCTGCAGCAAATGCGGCAGCAAATACAGTAGCAGAGGCACCCCTAGGGGAGCCAGGTGAGCCAGGTGAGCCAGTGGTTATAGAGCCAGATAATAACGAGACTAAGAGCCACGATAAGGGTGCATATGCTGCCTTTAAGGAGGCGATTGAGGTAGAAGATTACGAAGCTTCTTATATAGAGACTTTGTAATTTAGGGCTAATTTAATACGTTCTTCCTTCCTTAACTTTTTCCTCACCTTCTGCCAAGACTTTCTATTTATAGTATATATTTGATCTGGAGCCATATTGGAGTCCTGGAGCTCCACCACCTCCTTAGCATATGGAGTGGATTTGGGGGTCAAATCCACTCCAATCCAGTCCAATAAGATCACTAAACTCAGCCTTATATAGTTTGCTTTGTTTAGCCTCTGCAAAGGTATCATATATAAGGAACAGCGTATTATCAGTCTATAGGCTGATAATTCTAAAAGGTTTATCGCTGTAAAGCAAGCAAGGGTCATACATAGATTGGTCCATTTGCAGCTGATTAACGTAGTATAAATAGTAGGTCTTAAACCAGTGGTTTCCAGCTTTAGGCACTCCATAAAGTGGTTTCACAACCTTTAGAATAGAGTCCTTATTAATTCCCAATTGTTTGTTTAGCTTGTGTAGCGGTTATACATAGAACTCGCGGTTTAGGTTTATAGTAAACTAGACATAGGCTTATAAGATATCTTAGAGGTAGAGTTATATTTATAGTAGCATAGCAGCAATATAGAGGATTAGCTGCTGGCTAACTTATTAAATTATTAGCAACTAAGTAAGGACTAGCTCTTTCTCCAAATTATTATAGGCCTATATAATAAGTCGTGATTTCTTAAAGGCTTTATTAATTCCCTTATTCTTAATCTTATTAATAAACTATAAATTAAAGAGTCTAACCCCCTTAGGTATATTATATAGCTTAATAATCTTAAAGACGCCTTTCTTAAGTAGGCCTATAACCTCCTTTTGCCGTAAAGCGATAAACTGGGTGTTACTATTATTCTATAAGTAAATAGTAGTGTCAGCTATACCTGCGGTATTATTATCCTGTAAGTAGATAGCGATATCAGCTATATCTGCAATATCACCTATAAGAGCACCTATGTCTATTATAGCATCCGTAACAGCTGTGTTTGCGACAGCTATAAGTAATAGGTATTTATAGGGGCGACCTCTACCTTGCTTTAGCAGTAGCTATAGTTCAGCTTTAGGTAACAATTAAGGTTCAGCTAGTAAAGGTACTAGTTTAGCTAGTTTAATAGACTCTTATAGTTTAACTAAGTCTTATAGGTCCAGTAGATAAGGTTTTACAACCATAGAGCGGAAGGTTATAGGCCTATTTAGTAGCTTTATAGTATAGGTCTTACTATTAACAGTAAGTAGCATATATAGCCCATCCCAATAACTACTTTGGCCAGTATTGCCTTTTCTCTAAACTAAGACAGGCAAACTAGGTAGGAGGCCATAAATAGCATTAGTTTGTTGTCCATTTTGCATATTAAGAGCGTTAGCGATCTATTGTTCAGCTTATAGCTTCTAGATTTCCACTATTACTTTCTTAATGGCTATAGCTTGCTATATAACTAAAGGTAATAGCGCATCTAATTTAACCATTTAGGGGTAGGCCCTAAAGACTAGGAGTGTAGGGACTAGGCCTTCTGGGCCAGCTGTATTATTAATGGCTTTAAAAGCCATTTATAGGGCTATCTCCTTGCTGATTTTAGGGATTTTAGTTATAATAATTTAGTAGGCTTATTATAGCGGACCATAGTAGCGCTCTACCATTCCAATAGAGTTGTATAATTTAACTAGAATTGACTTTATAGTTACTCCTATAGTAGCGGCATAGTACTTAAACTCCTTATTAATAAAGTTCTTCCTAGTATCTATAGTAATTAAGTCCAGTGGTCCTAAATAGCTATTAATCTAGCACATTTATAAAACGTCCTAAGTGTACTTGGCGCTAATATCTTATAGCCATCTACTAGCTTAAAATTAAGTTGCTTTATTAACTATGTATAGTAGGGGGGAGCCGCTAATATACATAATATTAACAATAATATTGTAATTAAAATTAATATTGTCTTATAAGGTAAAGCAAAATCTACTTAGAGATCTACTAAACTTTTAGCAGTAGTAGCAGAGTCTAGTTAGCTCTTTAATAGCAGATTTATTAGTATTATAGCTATAGCTAGTCTTATTAAGAAGCTTTTATAGTCTATTAACTAACGGGTAACTAAATCAACGGTATAGACGTTATAGCTCTACGTTAGTTAAGTAGTAAGGGTTCGCCTTAAAAGACTTAACTAAATAGGACTATAAAGAGAAGCTCTATATAAGAAATAGGTGGCCAAATTGTTTAACTACTGGCACCTTTTTAGTGTAAGTAATAATAACGTCCTTTAGGTTATTATATTTAATATAGAGTCTATCTATATCTACTAAGCAAAGTAGGAAAGAAGCATCTGCTTTAATAATATAGAATTATATCTTGCCTATAGGGCTATTAACGTCTATAGTTCTAATAAACATAGAGGCTCTAATCCCAAATTGGATAGTTACTTAGCCCTTAGTTAATATGTTAAGACTTACGGACTTATCTACGGCCTATAGGGCTTGAAATTGGCTGTAGCCAGCCATAGACTTGCGCAAAGCACCTATATTAATTATAATTCCTATAAAGACTATTAAGGTGTATTATAACACTATGGTTATAGCCGTATTATAGGCAAATGGGTTAGTCTCTATATAGGGTTCTATAGAAGACTCTATAGTAAGTTTTAAAGCTATAAGTAGGTATATATAAGCCTTATTAGCTAGCTCTACGCTTATAGAGGTTGCTTCCTCTATAGTAAGTATTCTAAAGGTGGTAATATAGGTAGAACTATTATTAAGTTCTCCGGCATCGCTCCTAGAGTTATTAGCGTCTTATATATAGGCTTTAAAGTCTAAATCTTTATCTTTATCTCTTTCGCAAGCAGCAATATATTACTTAAAGTAGTTGTTAAAGTTACCCTTATTGCGGCCCTTAATATCAATAAAGCGTCTTCTATAGTTATCTCTGGACCAACTATACTCCTCTTCTATATGTTTCTAAAAACGGCAGTTCTCCTTCTTACAGATATAGCACTTAGCCTTTAGTCTGCCATTAGTTCTATAAGAGCGATTAGTGTTTTAGTCTTAACTCTAGTCATTCTAATAGTAGCGTCAATCTATAAAAAAGGCTTGGTAAGACGGTCTTATTAAGGCCTATAAGGGGTGTTCTTTTTCCCACACAATAATAGAGGATTATAGCTTGCTAATTAACTAAGAAAGGTCTTTTAAAGGGTTAGAGACAGTAATATAGTATACTAGCACTCCCTGGCAAGCAGTAACTAATTTATTTATAAGAATATGGTTTATATAGAAGTCTAGGTGTAGTCTATAACGTTACTTTAGCAGTTTATCTATAAGCAGTTAGAAGTTCTAATAGATTAACTTATTAGGGTTCTCGTCCATAACTCCTTAAAGGGTTATACTATTCCACTCTATAAGGTTCTTATAGTAGTATTCTAGCCCTTTAAAGAACTGTTATATATAGTTACAGGCTTTAGTAAAAGGTTTTAACTTAAGATTGCTATTATAGTAGTAGTCTTAAGCAAGCCCTTTTAGCATGCTAGGAAATGCCACTATATAGCCTTCTAGTAGTAAGCCAGATCTCTTGCAGATATTATAGAAGATAGTTAACTTAAAGTTAAAGCTGTTACTAACTCCATCATACTTTTAGTTATCTATGTAGATCTTTATAATTATAGCTACCTCCTTACTATATCTAGGTCCCTGCCTAGGTCCTTACTCCACACTAGGCACAGCTAGTTTAGGTAGTATATATATATATAGCTACTACGGTTACTGCGGCTGCTATAGTTGCTGCTCTCTTAACTATAGCAATTAGTTAATAAGGGTATAGATTTAGTTATAGTTAGTGTTACGGACGCTTTAAGTACAATGTTACGACTATTTGGAGAAGAGTCGACGGAAGCTAGTTGGTTAATACAGGCACGGTCCAGGATAGATCCGGTGGAACTATATAACAAGGAATGGTAACCAAGGTCACATAGTGTTAAACATATTAACTGTGTTAAATAGAAGGGACGTTATATTTAATACAGACAACACGCACCTCACGTATAAGAGAGGATTTCTTAGGAGTACGGTTGTGTATTTAAAGGACCTCAGTCCCTACCATAGATAGTTCTCTCCTTATAGTGAATCTTAGAGTACAATTGGAGTTAATCTATTAGGCAACTACTCCACCAGTTATTATTACGTTGTTGTTTTTATCGTACCTATATACCTAGCCCAATAACAGAACCCACTGTAGTCTAAGCTATAAGGTTCCGTTACACATTCACTACCAAGGTTACGGTATTGGAACAAACTCAAATAATATGCTACTAAGAGCAGCACTAGTTACGACGGCGTCGACAGAAGCCACAACCTCAGGGCCAGGTAATACCAGTATAAACAATAGGGATTCTCAAGTAGTTATGCAAGGTCAGTTACAGGAAATAGTTAATTACTTACAAGACAATAATAGGATACTTAAAGAACGCATTAATAGAATCAGAGCGGCAAAGATTAAATTACCTTTAATTAAACAATTCTCTGGAGAGAAGTTGAAGCTCAAGGGATTTCTTACGCAGATGCACTTTAAGGTAGTACAGAAAGGAGCGAAGTTAGTAACATCGTTAGACTAAGTAGCCTATGCAGAATTGTTCCTAACAGGGAGGGCACTTAAGTAGTTTAAGCTATATCTCACGGAAATATAGGCCAATGGCATAACAACTACTAACCAGGATGTACGGTATATATTTACCAGTTAGAACGGGTTCGCAAAGCAACTAACGCAGATATTTGGAGACCCGGAGGCTATAACCACAGCGGAATAAAAGCTTTAGAACTTAGTACAACGCACTTCAGCAATTAAGTATACAATATAGTTTTAAACACTAGCTATATAGGTTAAGTGGAATAACAGGGCGCTTATAGCATAGTACAAATAGGGACTTAAGGCTAAAGTCTAAGACGCAATCATCCTAATAGAAGATGCGGATACTCTAAGAGAGTTAATAGATCAGTTAATAAAGATTAATAATAGAATCTACCAAAGGGAACAAGCCAAAAGAGGGCAAAACAGAGTTCCACAGTCGTATAAGGCGTAGAGTATGCAATAACAGACACAGAGTTAAAAACTATAGAATAGCGCGGAGCCAATAGACCTAAGTAGTACTAAAGAAACCTAAAGGTGGGAAAAGAAACTATAGAAACCCAGAGGTTAAGGATTAAGTAATCAAAGGACCCTAAAGTAGAGGCTAAACCAGGGATCTTAGCAGTAGAAGCCATTTAGGCGGACTCCACAGTAAGAAAGATGGTTTAAAGATAGAGCTTGTATAAATTGCGGAAAACAGGGTCATTTTGCTAGAGACTATAGAGGTGGTTAGAGTAACTATATAGTAAAGGGAACCAGACCAGCAGACGGCACGTATATATAAAGGGATAATGGTGCACTGCAAGGAACAAAAGAATGTTTAATTAATAGTTTTGCGTATTATTACAATAACGCATGCCGAATTCATAAGGACGCTAAGTACAGCGTAAGCTATTAGCTATAAGAGCCAGAGTTAAAAGGACTCCAAGGAACTAGAGAGTTAGATAAAGAATAAAATCAACTCTACGAGCTAGATTAAGATGTTATAGCGACATACAGATAAAGATTAGCAGTAATAATAATAGAGTTGGAGTACTTATTAATTATTAGCAATGAGGATAAAAAGGAGGCTAACTAGGAGCACTTAAACCTTAATAACGCAATAGAAGCAGAGACTAAGACCATTACTAAACAAGGTTCAGTAACGGATATTATAACACCGTTAGATACGATTTCCATCGCTTTACAAGACAATAGGAGCAATATTTAAAAGAAACTAAGCAAGCAGACGACTGCTAGTACTAGCTTATTACTTAATAAAGGCAAAAGGCCACAGGCTTAAGATTCTCAAGAAGAGATAAAAGAAGCTTAGGATTCTTAAAGTAAGACGAGACATACCCAAGGACCTATAACAGACGAAAACCAATGGGAAAGGGCAGTAACTTAGTTTAGTAATAAACGAATAAGTATAGGACGCAAGTTTAAGAACTACAAGTTCAGAGAACAAATAAGAACATCAGCAATCCTAGGTAAATGTAGTATTTAGCCTAAAGATTAAACAGTTAATACCAGGATTAAAAAGCAAGACGACTACAAAGATCTAGCTACAAGACGCAGAAAATAAGAAACTATGGATAAGTTTAGAACAAGAATTATTATATAGCAAGAACAAAAGCTAGACGAGAGATTAGCTATACTAGGTTATATAAAAAACAGAGCACCTATACAAAGAGTTACTAATAGGCTGAGTATAGGGACACCTAGGGTAAAATGGTTAGATAAACTAGAATAAGAAGAGGATCTAGATATTCCAACTAGGTTCAAAGAAAGACATACTAAAGAATGTTATAATGCAGTGATAACAAGGTACTTTCTAACGGATAAACTATACACACTAAACCAGCTATACGGAAAGTGGTATAGGCAACGACACAGTGACAAATAGGAAGATTTTTATATATAGCTGGACGAAAAAGTTGTCTAAAACTAACCCATTATGGAGAAACGCATAAGTTACATTAAAGGAGTATTAATTATAATGTTAAGGAACCTAGAAGAGGGATCTAGGGACTAGAGAAGTAAGCGATAAATCTTAGTACCCGTAGTAGAGATACCAGTGGTTAGGTTAACTAGGTATAGGTTTAAACTTAAGGATAAAGATAAACCAAGAGTTAACCTAAAATATGCAGCGTATTATATACTATTGTGGATAGCTTATGTAGATAATATATGTAATATATATAGAGCACCCAAAGATAAGAACCGGAAGTACTTAGTAAGAATATATTAGGCACCAGAGAAAAAGCGGTTTAGGAATACTAAGTATATATATAGTTAGCACCCAGTAGAAGTATAAGGTTAAGGAGACTTAATACTTTAATTAGGAAGATTCCTTACGGAAAAATACCTAGACGGATAATAGTAGTAAAAGTGCCCAGAGAACACTTGTCTATAGCATATAGAGGAAAAGAAATAAACTAAGTATTGGCCAAAGTTGGACTAAGTACAGGTAGGATCTAGCAGCTAACAGTTAGGAAAAGGGGAGGCGTATAGAACTAGAGGGAACTAGTATTAGAGCCTTAGACCCTTAAAGGAATTTAAGGATAATACCTAAATTTAAAAGCTAAGTGGCAAGATTAGCAGTTTGAAGCGTTAGTAGATAGTAGAGCAACTAGAAACCATATATCACCAAAGGTAGTAGAAAGGATGGGGTTACCATACAGATAAAAGGAACACTTATATCCACTTACAATAATTTTAGGAGATTAGATAGCCTATAGAGGAGGCATTATTAATCTTAAAACAGGACCTATTTAAATAACTATTAAAGGGAGACTAGTTAGAATGTCTTTTAATATCCTACCGTTGGGACAGAATAAGATGATATTAGGAATGCCTTGGTTATAGGAGTATAATCCAAAGATTAATTGGGTTATAGGTTAAGTCGATATTAAGGATATATAATAACACAAAGTGTAATAGTAAACCAAGTTAGTATAGTACTAAGTCGGAGCGATATATAAAGAGACTAAGTGAGGCTTAAGTTATGTACCAAAGAGATACCATAAGTATAGTAAAAAGTTATGGTTACTAAAAAGTAAAAAGCTGTTAGAGTATATAGCTTGGGACCATAAGATAGAATTAAAAGAGGGAATAAGTCTAAAGTTCTTTTTAATCTATAAGCTTACTAAAATAGAGTTAGTAGCGCTTAAGGAGTTTATCCAGGAGAACTTATAAAAGGGATATATTAGACTATTATAGTTATCAGTAGGATATCCAGTATTATTTATCTTAAAGAAAAACGGAAAACTTAAGATGTGTATAGACTATAGACAGTTAAACAGCATTACTAGGAAGGATAGGTATCCTTTACCCTTAATTAGTGAAATCTAAGATAGGATAGGCAACGTAAAGATCTTTATAAAGATAGATCTGAGATAGGCGTACTATTAAATTAGAATTAAGGAAGGCAATAAATAGAAGGCAGCCTTTAGGTTAAAGGAAGGACTATATAAACTATTAGTTATATAATTTAGGCTTATAAATGTACTAGTAACGTTCCAGAAGCGAATTAATAGTATATTAGGAGAACACCTAAATAAATTTATTATGGCATACCTTAACAACATTATTATCTACTTAGAGAGTAAGGAAGAGCATAGAGAATACATTAAATAGGTTTTAAAAAGACTACAAGAAGAATAAATGCCAGTAGTAATTAAGAAATATAAGTTCTTTACTAGGAAGACTAATTTTGTTAGATTTATTATTAAACTAGGCCAACTTAGTATAGATCTAAAGAAGATTAAGGCTATAGTAAATTAGTAGAAACCAAAGAACGTTATATAGTTAAGATTGTTCCTAGGGTTTTGCAATTACTATAGAAGGTTTATAGCGCAATGGTTACAGGATATTAAGCCATTTATATAGTTAACAAAGAAGGAAGAACTATAGGCATAGGGAAAGGAGTAATAAAAACTGTTTAAAAGAATTAAAGAGTTATTTACCTAGGAGCCAGTTCTTAAGATCTATTAACTAGGTTTAGAGACGGTTGTAGAAATAAATGCATTAGACTTTATACTAGGAGCGTACTTCCTATAAAAACATTAAGATAGATGGCACCTAGTGGCATATTATAGTTGAAAGATAACACTACTAAAGTTAAACTATGACATCTACAATAAAGAGTTGTTAGGTATAGTTATAGCACTTAAGGAATAGAGAGCATTTTTACAAGGCATAAAGAAACCATTTGTGGTTAAAACAGACTATAAGAACCTTATAGGATTCCTAATAATAAAGGAACTTAACTAAAGACAGGTTAGATGGGCGGAAATGCTTATAGAATACCATTTCGAAATTCAGCATACTAAGGGTATAGATAATGCATAAGTAGACGCTCTAAGCAGAAAAGCTAAACTATAAAGTAATAAAAAGCTATTAGGAGCTTTGTTACAAAGGGATTAAGATAGATTAATTAGGTATAATTATCCGAAGATTATAGCGACTAAGAAAAGTCAGATCTATAAATTACCAGAGAGTAATTAGATATAGAAGATCTAAAAAGTATAGGCAGAGGATTTAGACTTAGAGCAATATAAAAACAGAGAAGTAATATATGTGCTTAAGTCTATTGCAGAAGAATTTGTTAAGGAATTCTATAAGGGAATAATATAAGAATATAATAGAGCTATAGGCTTAGTGTTAAGACTTTAAGAGGAATACATTATTTAAGGAATTTAGGGACTAGTAAGACAAGTTATAAAGGAATATCTAGATTACCAAAGAAACAAACCGATAAGGTATAAGCCGTATAGAGGGCTATAACCTGTTAAGACACTAGGAAGACCATAGGAGGTTATATTATAGGACTTTATTATTAAGTTACCAAAGTTAAGAAATTCTATTATAGGATAAGATTATAACGCGATCTTAGTAATAGTGGATAAGCTAATAAAGTGGGGATACTTCATAGTATGCACTAAAGAGATATTAGCAGAAGATGTCGCTAGAATCTATATAAAGGAAGTATTTATAAGACACGGAGCATTAGATAAGATTATATCGGATAGAGATCTAAGATTTATAGTAGCATTTTAGGAAGTGTTTCTGGCAGAATAGGGAGTTCACGCAGTAATATTTATAGTGTATTATCCGCAGACGGACGGATAAACGGAAAGACTAAACTAGACACTAGAACAGTATTTAAGGCACTATATTAATTACGCATAGAATAATTAGGTATTATTATTACCAGTTATATAGTTTGCATATAATATAACACTATAAGAAGGAACGAGGATATTACCGTTTAAGGCAAATTATAGATACAAGCTAAGAACATTATTATTACTATATTAAGTAAAAAAGACGAGTAGCATAGCTAAGTAAAGAATGGAGACGTTAATAAATCTTTATACAGACCTTAAAGAAACAGCTAAACTAGTATAAGAATAAATAAAAAGGTACTATAATGCTAAGAGATCTAAGGGACCAGATCTTAAGGAGGGGGATAAAGTATAGCTACTATACGAAAATTTCAAGAGTTAACAACCAAGTAAGAAATTGGACTATATTAGACTAGGACCTTTTAAAATTAGGTAAAGAATTTTATTAGTTATATATAAGTTAAACCTACTAGCCAAAATAAAAATCTACCCTATACAGCATATCGTAATGCTAGAGCTAGTATACAGGAATGTTAAGCCACTAGTTTATAAGGCAGACACATATAGAGGACAAGAGGAAGATAAATAGTAAGTTTTAAAGATTATTAGTTACAAGGATGTAGATAACAAAATATAGTATAAAGTAAAGTAGATAGGCTATAGCAAGACTACCTAGGAACCACTAAGCAATTTAAGGAACGCTATGGGAAAGGTATAGGAGTATTAAAAGAGAGCAGGTCGGGCAATATTAATAAAGAAGGATCGCTAAAAAATGAATCACCTAAGGGGGACCTAAGAGGAGCAATTGCCGAGCTACTTAGAGTTGTTTCCCTTGTAGGAGGAGAGCCAATCCTTTTATTACCTAGCTTAGATAAACCCTATTAAACCAGTTTCTACTTCTTAGAATAAACCTTCTCACGGATATATTTAAGACGTTAAAGACGAGCATAAGCTAAACATTAAGCTTTAAGAACGCGTGCGGACTCTTCTAAGGCATATTAAACCTTAAGTAGCGCGGAGGCCAGCTTACCGTTAAGCTTCGCAGCAGTAGATTAAATATAAGACCCTATAACAAGTTACTCAGGGAACTTAAAGACTGTTAAGAGTAATAGGACGCGCATATTTAGCATTAGAGACAGAGCGAACGTCGCAAGACAATTAAACGTTTGCTTTAGTGCACTCAGAATAAGAGGAGGGTTATTAAGACAAAGGGCTCGCTAGCGCAACATAGACTAACCCCTCTTTTGCGCACCTTGAGTAAGGAATCGCCATCACTTCACTAAGCAATAGTATGGAGGAGACTGTACAAAGGCAACGCTTAACCCAGGAAAGAGAAGAAGAAGCTTTAGGTATAATAAATAAGAATATTAACCAGACTAATTAAACGGACATCACACCTCTAGTGGACGATTTAGAGATATTAGGAATCTTCAAGAACAAAGATAAAGAGAAGGGAGATAGTATTACGGACGCTTTAAGTACAATGTTATAACTACTTAGAGAAGAGTCAACGGAAGCTAGTTAGTTAATATAGGCACGGTCTAAGATAGATCTGGTGGAACTATATAACAAGAAATAGTAACCAAGGTTATGTGGTATTAAACATATTAACTATATTAAACGGAAGGGACGTTATATTTAATACAGACAACACGCACCTTACATACAAGAGAGGATTTCTTAGGAGTACGGTTGTGTATTTAAAGGACCTTAGTCCCTACCATAGATAGTTCTCTCCTTGTAGTAAATCTTAGAGTACAATTAGAGTTAATCTGTTAGGCAACCACTCCACCAGTTATTATTATGTTGTTGTTTTTGTCGTACCTATATACCCAGCCCAATAACAGAACCCACCGTAGTCTAAGCTACAAGGTTCCGTTACAGTTAGAGGATTAAGGATTGGGAGGGGTAGTAGGGGTAGCAAGGGTAGCAATTAAAGTAGCTAATAGTGCAGCGATTAGGACAACTAGTAGTGTAGCAGTTAGGATAGCTGGTGGTGCAGCAGTTGGAATAGCTAATGGAATTGGCGGAGTAGCTAGTAAGGGACTATAGGAAGGTGTTAATGCCGGTGGAACTATAGCAAGCTTATCTAGGGTTAAATTAAGTTGGTCTTACAAAGCCACAGTAATCATTGGCTTAATATTAATAAGGGCTAGACTAATTTCTTCATCTATCCATTCATAAAACTCTTCTTTATTAGCAACGTCCATTAGCACCTTACTAAGGGAGTATCTCTTATCTTGCTTAACAACATATACTCCTCTCTTAACTAGGTATTTATAAATTCCCATTCTAGTATTAGATTATACTTGTTTAAAGATCTCTGGTATAAAGTCCTTAAAGTCTTCCTAAAATACTATCCACAATAAATAGTCTATAAGGTTGGATTATGTATATAGGTACATCTTAGTCTCCATATACTCCGTTAGATTATTATCTATAGCCGTCTCCAAGTTAATTCCATAGCCGTACTTAGCAATTCTCTCCTTCTAATTAATTTCTATATTATTGTGTCTTTATATATATTATGGTTCAAGGTTAAGGTTAAGGTTAAGGTTTAAGGTAAGGGTGTATACGTCCTCTATAGCCATTAGGCCTATAAAGTATTCTTAGCAAGATTACTATTCTCTTAGTATCAGTACCAGTAGAGGTTGTAAATAACATTACTAGATAAATAGCGTAGAGCGTATATGGTAGGGGCCATATAGCATAGCGTAGGTCACCTAACTACCTACGGCCCAATAGATAGCCCGACCTTTTACTACCCCTTACTTTCTCCTTTGGTAGAGAAGATAGACACAAATAAATCAAGAACCAGAACTACTATATTACAATTGCAGTATCATCCAGAGTAATACCAACACTAATCAGTAATATCACAAATCAGGAGTCCAGTGTTATTACAAAGAGAAACAACACGCGATCACTCCTACCAAGGCCCATTAATCACGTCGCATTTGCTAAGAAGAACCCTTCCTACCAAGGCCCCTAGGAACTTAAAGAACCAACTCCTACCAAGGCTTCATTCAGTTCGCGTCCACCACGCAAATTAACACCCAGTACAACCTCTTCACTAAGCATCAGTACCCCCAGCAGCGTTAGCAGCACCCACCTACACCACAATCTACGCTAGTTATTATGTCCGATACAGAAATCCAACGTCTAAACTAGGGCAATAGGATCACCCTAACCAACGAGACTACTGCAGAAGATGTTACTAACTACATTAACTTCAAAATTAATAAGTATACTAAGCGCAACTTTAAGGATAAAAGCTTATAGGAATTATACCAAGAGGACTTTAAGAATTTTAAGGTATAGACATTTAAAAACACTAACAGGTCTACAATTAAAGAACTTAAACAACTACTCCAATATAATAGAGTATGGGTCTTTAACAAGAAGAGCAAGTCAGTACCATAAGCACTATATAATATCGCTTACGAGGACAACCCTATAAAATAGTCAGATACAGAAATTAAGCTATTTATTAAGAATAAAGGACCTTTTAATTTATATACTATTAACTATCGTCTTAAATCACGTCTATTAACTCCCTTAATATCGTTTGCCACTCCAGCTCCTACGGCCGAGCTTCCCTTACCTATAAACAACACGGCTCCCCCTATAAATACCCTAAATACAAAACCGACAGAAGCCAAAGCCACTATTAATTATAGTAGAGACTTAGCAACCCTAGTAAAGATATATATAAAGGAAAGCAAATATAATAGAGAGGATAACAACTTTAACTATAAGCTTATAATTTTCAACGACCTTTGTAATAGAGTTAATATACCACAAGTGGCAAAAATTAAAGCCTTTCTAACAATGCTATATGGTATTACTCTTAATTTCTACTATAGAAACAAGGCAACCTATATCACTTTTAATAGTATCTATAACGCTATACGCAACCACTTTAGAAAACTAGAATATAAGCATGGAGTTCTAATAAAGTAAAACGCTATAACTCTTAAGATAGTAATGGTAAAGAGTAAAGGCAAGTCTATAAAGGACTGCCTATAGCTATTACTTAACAACCTCTATCACTTACAGCATAGTCTTGACGCTAACCTCTATAATAACGATTTCCTCTATAATAAGCTTATCGTCGCTTATTAAAACGTTATTGCTTGCCAGGCAGCTTGCTCTAATCCACCTACCACACTCGCCGGCCTTATAAACAGCCTACGATTGTTAATTGTCACTTATAAGAAAATTAATAGTACTATAAAACAACCCGCCAACATATTCTTATAGCCTATAAAACAGCCTGCTAACGTATTCTTTACTAACCGTCGCTATTACCAATTAACGTCTCGACCAAGTTCATTAAATAATTATTATAGCAATAACACTAGGACGTGCTTCATATATAAGAAAGGAGACTATTAGTTAACTAGGTATACTAAAGAAGAATATAACAAAGCAAAAGAAGGATTTAAGAGACGTATCCACCAGTACCTTATAGATAATAGTATTAACAATAATTTTAATAAGGATATAATAGCAGTTTTAACTACTACTAGTGGCAATTTCTTCTACAACAACTATAGTATTAAGCACTTCATAACTTTAAATAGGCCAATACTAATTAAAACCGCTAAGAATATAGTCACGTCTATAAACAATAATACCTTTATCTATAGCCTTACTGGTAGTACAGAACCTAGTAGTATAGAACCTAGTAGTACAGAACCTAGTACAGTAAGGCGCAGCAACATTAGCAATAAGAGTAGCAACAATAAGGGCAAAAGCGCCACCTACTTCTATAATAATAACAATAACAATATTAACATAGAGAACCTCACTATTAATATCAACTTCCTTAACTATTATTCCGACAATGATGAATAGGACTATGGATACTTAGACACCCCTATAACACCTTTAATATCCGCAATATCCGTAACAATATCCGTAACGAGATATCCGCAATTCCTACCCCAAGCACATATTAACCTAGCAACCAAGTTCCCAATATATACTCCTTTATACTTTCTTACCTTCTTTCTTTTTATAAATGTCACCAGTGTTGGTACTAGTAGAGGTTATAAATAACGTTACTAAATAAATAGCGTAGAGCATATACAGTAGGGGCCGTATAGCGTGGCATAGGTCACCTAACTACCTACGGCCCAATAGATAGCCCGACCTTTTACTACCCCTTACTTTCTCCTTTAGTAGAGAAGATAGACACAAATAAATCAAGAACCAGAACTACTATATTGCAATTACAGTATCACCCAGAGTGATACCAACACTCAGCGATCTGTTATATTAGCTATAAGGCCAGTACAAATTCTCTCAAGCTTAAGGGAGGTCGTAATCTTCTCTAAGTAAAGATACAATTCTCTAGGCAATCTAACGCGTCAGCAGTTAAGCTAATACGTAGTTTTAAGCTTTGAGGGTGATATGGCTTTCTCCTTCAATAAAGTAGGCAGGGCTAGGCGATCCATATACTGTTTCCAGTACGGTTCTTAAGCTCTAGCTTATTGCGTATTTCCTAATCTATATATCTACTAATTAGTGTCGGTATACTCGCATTATTAACATGCACAAATATTACTTATAGTGGTACGTATGCAGTATTAAAGTTGGCAGTTAATTAACAGTCTAGAAATAGGGGTTTACTCCAAGGTCAAATTAGCTAGCCTCAATTCGTAGTCTCGTAACCACATCACGTAACTAACATTCCGACACTAACGTACTATCCGGTAATTAAGAGATAAGATATTAGTTGCGTTAATTTTTAATAACTCGTTTGACCTTTAAATTTATTAGCTTTAATATAAATAGCACTAATAGCTAAGGGGCTGGGTACTGCGAGGTTATTGCAAGGGAGGTTTTACTCTCAGTTTAACAATTATAATGTAAATATTATTTAGATTAAGTGTGATGCTGCTAGTTTTTATCTACAGCGAGAACTTTCTCGTCCTCTATTGCGTAAGAAAGTGGTATAGCACTAATATCTCTATACTAATAAAGCTAATAAGGTGTCTAGCTCTAACACACGCCCAGACTGGTGTATTTAAGGAAAGAAGATAAAGGTGGGGTTGCATAGGATTATAAGGAGGTGATTTGTTTATAAATAATTCACTTAGTCCTAACCTAACGGGCTATATTAGCATGTAGCCGCGTAGAGGTGCCTGGGTGTGTTAACTAAGGGCACTACTATCTTAAGGATGGAATTGTTGATGCCTAAATATTAAGGTATATATAGCTTGGTTGTTATATAACTTAGTGGATTATACTTAACTAAGATACTAGCCACTTTTAAAGCACAGCCCTTGCTTTAATTAGTAGTGTATAACTAAGATTATAAAGAAAGAAGCCCTGCTCTAATATATACGCACCCTATCCATTCCTTTTAATAATTTTATAAATAGTTATATGGACCCCTATAGACGCTAGCGTGTCGGTATAGGTATAGGAATTTATCCATTATTTATTTATTTATTAATCTATCCATTCCTCTATAGGTAGGCTTTACTTTACTAATAAAGCTCTTAAAAGTATAACCTGTTACTTGGTATATAAATAATACCAATAATTAGGGATAAACTTAGCAGCTATAAGATCTATAGAGACTGGACGCGATTATATTAGCAGAAGCCATATTAAACTTTTAAACTTAATATTATACTAATTTAGAGACTAGTCTTAACACTTAGGACAAATTCTACTATAGATGGCTAACTTCCTAAAAGACTGGTTGTTTTTAATCCCCTTATATATAGGGGTGCCGGCATCTTTATAAGGCTAAATGCTATAGCGGACCACCGTATATTTTGGCTAGTTAGTATAATTTCAGTACTCTTATATAATAATGTCTCTATTATATATATCTAAGATATTACAAGTTGTTAGCCCGATTAATACGTCTATATAAGCAATCTTAAGTATACTACCATATCTGCGTGTGTATTAAGTATAGTTAGCAGGTAATAGTAAATAGGATTATTACTAAAGAAGAATCGCAGAAAAACTCTACTATAATATATTAAAAACAAGAAATACTTAAAGAAAAAGTGACTTATAGTAAGGTGCATGTGGTTACTGCCTAGAGAATATGTATATATAGTACTCTGGCCACTAGGCAATACTAAGATTTTATATTTAGCTTAGGGTTAGGGCAGGGGAAGAAAGCGCGATTTATTTTATATCTTAGCGCCCTTGCAACCATAAATTTAGCTTAATTTTAATTATAAGGTAAGCGCTTAAAAAGCTCAACTAATAATCGCACTTAAAAGTCTGGCATGGAAATTCCGGAGGCTAATATTGTTATATATACTTAGTGTCCACGCAGAGTCTAAAATGTTATTGCTTCTGGTGGTAATAACTTTATTAGTTTTATTAACAAGAACACTGTCCTTAAATACCCATAAATACCTTCTAAAAAGTCCTTAAATCTAATTAGAGATGAAAAGCTCTATACTGTATTAAGGCAAAAAGCGCTAGTTAGACTGCGTATTAAAGAATAGATTCTTAGAATTTTGGGACACTATAATTAAATTATTAGCCTTAAGGGAAAACACTAGAATGGCCTTTTGCTTAAGTATATACCAAATAGATTAGTAGCAGATTATCTATATAATGTTAACCTATAACCCCTACTTAAATAAAGGCTAAAATGGGCATTGCAAGCTGTAGAGGCTATAGCTTATACTTATAAAAAGGGCGTCCTATATTACAATATTAGTGTTAGCAACCTGCTCCTTAACAAGAATTTAAACATTAATTTATATAACTTTTAAGGAAAACTTCTGCATTCTAATAGGACAGTTCTTTTTAATAGTGGTTTGGCCGAAGGTGTCTAGTTATTAATACCGCGTTTAGATTTAACGTGTGCAAACTAAAAGACCAATATTTTCGCCTTAGGATTAGCTATCTATTTTATAGTGATAGGCTAACTGCCCTTTCCGGTGTTAGAGTCCTGGAAAGATAACAGTGAGATTAAAAGGCGGTTTAAGATAGGGTAGTTTCCTCCTCTAGGGGAGGCGTAAGGCAGTAGTGTAGTTAAGAGATGCTAGGCTAGGCAGTACAAATTGGCTGGGAACGCTATTTGTAATTTAAAGGAATTGTATATAGTCCAGGTTTCTTAGATTATTATAGCAACTTTGCTATCTCTCCTAATGCTTTAGAGAACAGGGGTATACTATTAATATTAGACGCAATAAGATACCGGCCACGTATTAAAATATTATTTTAACTAACTTTGGCGCCGACTACTATACTGATACTCTTACAGACCTTTTTATACAGCTCTTAAGTAATAGGAAATGCGCTATAAATAGATAAAGCCAGAAATGGAATATATAATAAGAAATAGCCCTCTAAGCCAAAAGAAGGGCACCTTTATGCCATATACGCGAGTTAATTCAATTATTAATGCGCAACTTTATTACCGGACTGCCGCTTAGGTGGCTATATTACATAACCTAAGGTAGTTAGCCAAATTATAGAGCGTAGTTTTAGCCTTATATCCTCTATAGTCCGTAGCGTTATAAGTAGTAATTAACCAAGTTTGTAAGGTTTTTAACTTCTTAGGGGTCCAAAATTGCAAACTTTGCCAAGCCTACTTCTTACTGGTTTATTTAAAAAAGTTCTGTGGTGTATAAGCGAGCGACAGAAAACTTAGGTCAAATTTTCATTAGTGGACCCCAACGATCCGCATGTTATAAGTGGCTCTTACTTACCGCCATTAGAAAAGTAATGCTCTTACAGACCTTTTTATACAGCCCTTATATAATAGGAAATGCGCTATAAACAGAATAAGCCAGAAATAGAAACCCAAAGCTTGAGCCCGTAAGTGACACTGCGTATAGGCTTTGCTATTACAGGAGCAAAATTAATAGAGAGACATCCTCCTTGTAAAGGTAGCTCCTGAATTAGCTAAGTAAAACTTAAAAACAACATCTACCCGACTAAGTCTTCGTCCTTACAACACTGCAGCTCACGCTTTACCTATTCCATAACTTCCTCTCTATTTTCCATCTTTTTAACTATATCTAATAGCACTTTGCCTAGCTTCTGCGACCCATTTAAAAGAAAAATCCCAAGTAGGGTAAACCGTCTCCTGTATAGGGGGGAAACACTTAAAGTAGGGCGGAAACCAATTATGTCTAAGACCTATAAAACTGTTAACTTATAAAAATCTATAATATTTATAATATTTACCTTAGTTAACTTAAGTTCGTTATTAAAGGAGACCCATTTAAAGAATTTTTAAGAAGAAGGGGCATTTTTTATCTAAAGCCAATTATTCCTATCCTCTACCTCACGTTCTACCTATTTAATTATTTCTGGCCCGCCTTTTATAAGTACAAAATCACCTAAGAATACCGTGCGTTTGACCACTAAACCATTAGAATTAAATATCCCTAAAAAGATACGTTCGCCATAATATAGGTGCGAGCTATAGTATTAGCACTACCGTGTATAGTAGAGGGTAAAAATATCTTTAATCTATAGAACTATTAGACTAATATAAAGGGTATATAGTATCTTTTACTTTAATACCGTTATAATTAGTATTAGGTTTATAAAAGCCCTATAAGAAATCCTGAGGAGAAATAAGAGGACAATCTAGTCTAAAAATCAAATTGTCCTTTATAATTTCCAGCAGCTTTATTACAATATTATTCTTAAGAGGTAAAAGCGCTAGGTAAGGTTAAAGTGATAATAATAGGAGTAGAGGTCTAGTGGCCTCTTTATATAGGACCAGAGGATACATATTTATATATAGTCTATGGCGAAGTTTCGCCGCATATAAGGCAAAGCTAGAGATCCTTTGAGACACAGAAGGACCGGAATGTATTGGCAGAGCAGATAGTAAGCTAAGAATAATAACCCCATGTAGAAAAACTCGCGAAGTACTGCTAAGAATAATAATGTAGAGATATAATGGAGTGCGAGAAGCAGTTTAAGACAAGATAATAATAAAGTGTTTATAAATATAGATACATATCCTATTTACTAAACGCTGTGCTAGACCCCACCTTTATATTTGTCTTTAAGTACTTTATTTGGCTAGAATAAGAAAAGAAAGTAGATTTAGCGCTTAAGGATTGCAATATGACTAGGCGTAGGACTATAAATTCTTAATCTAGCCTGCTCTCCTAAAGCCAACTATAAAAGGTAAAGGGAGTAGAGAGAAAGAGAAGAATAATAACTAGAGAGCTACGTGTACAGACTCTTTTATATACTTACCGTAAAATCGTTCTAGAATTCTTTATTCGCAGCAATAGTGATTTTTAGATATAATATGCTAATACAAGTGTTCTTATGGCTTGCTAATGCTTAAGCCATTAATATAGCATTTTTAATCTATATTTAAGGGTTAGTGCTGTATTAACTTATATATAAACAGCTTACCTCTCGTCCGTTAAGTTCTAGGTTTACTAAGTATTTAAGCTCCTTTATATTATACTTTATATCTCCCTCCTTTATACTTGCCTTTATCAGGAAGCTCCGCTAAATTACCTTTTATATACTTATATGCAATAGACCGTACCTAATTCCATAGTATATCCTACTTGCAATTACTTTATTAAATATCTATACTTGGTTTGTTGTAAGAAACAAAATCCCTTAGTAGTATTTAAGCTAGTATAAGAATACAGAAACTAACGCGTTATGGGTGGTGTTTTTAACTGTACGCTGTGCTAGGAACACATCTACTTTATTAAAAAGTAAAATGGCTTTTTAGTAACTTCCTATCTTAAAGATAGTAGATAGGAGACTCTTAATATTAACTAAGTTGGTGCCTAAGTGTCTAGTAACAATCTGATTGATTAGTAAGTGTTATTAGCAAATAAAGAAATAGGAGACTTACTATATAGAGCGGAGTTTTAAGAGATTCTGTAATTGCTTTAGCTATTATAGTTTTCTTAATACTAGGTGGCCTACTAATATAGTATATAAGCAACCCAATTAGTAAGCTATAGATAGTAATGTACTATAATAGTAAAATAAGCCTGCGTCCCTTACCCTGCATAAAATTATTAAAGGAATTATTAGAACCCTAGTTCAAGTAGGATTTAGTAAGCACCTAAATAGTTACCTTTTTATATATTAGGGATTCTAATATTATTAAATAGAGATAAGCCCTATTTAATATTGCTGATGTTAGTAATAGTAAACTCTACTATAGCTTATAAATATAAAACCGCTTCTGTAAATTTGGGATAACCTATAGAATATTTTATCATTTAGACTAAAGCCTAAAATAGTTAGGTTGAATAAAATAAACTTATAGTCTTCCAGTTTCTCTGGATTAATGTCTATATATTTAACCTAGCAATTTTTATCTAAGCGCAGTAATTTAAAAGAGAAAAAGTCTAATATAGTTACTTTTTTCTTATTAACCCACCTTCTGGGGTACTTAGGGTTAAATTTATAAAAACTGACCGCATTAATCATGATCCTGCTCTTAATATAGTAGATATATATTTTACCTTTATTATTAATCTGGAACGCATCATCCTTATATTCTTTATAGTGGATTCCCCTTAAGGAAAGAAAAGTGCAACTATATTAAATTAGCTCTTTTCTAATACTTTCTGCCTTAGGGTAGAATTAAAGAGGATATGCCGTTAGGAGATCAATCTGTATTATTCCCTAAAACTTCGCGATCTAAATCCACTCAATAGCTTCCCTAATTATTTTTCTATTAAAATCTAAATAGCGACCCTTAACGCGGAAGTGTTTGGAACCATTTATTTCCATTATCTCCTTGCTATGATTATATTTGAGGCACCTTCCTATATAGGTATCTCTATAAATAGTATAGACCTTTAAGTTAGGTTTAAATAGGGCCCAGAGAAGATTATATATAATTTTATTCCTTTTTTAAAGTGAGTTAAAGCGCTTAAAAGTTAACTTATAGGTTGTCCTAATATAATATACTAAGAGGTCCAGATGCTTTAAATATATAGTGTTCTTATTATTACTTACCTAGCTTTAATATAATTCTAAATCCAAGAGGAAATAATATAGGACATTCTGTTTAACCTACACATAAAGTAAGCTTCTGAGCTTAAAATATTAGGAGCATGTTAGCCAGATTTGCTATATTAAAGGCATATCCTCTATAAGGGAGATTCCGTAAATATCTTTGTCACGGGACTCACTCGTTCTCACGTCTCTGCGCGTCTTTGACGTTCTTGACCCGTGCTTACGTTCGTCCCGAGACACCTACGCACGTTCCCCTACAACCCCTATTTATACCCGTACCTGGCACACGAAGACTCTTCTTCTTCATCCAATGTCTTTATATTAACCACGCATAGTTACGTGTACGTAGCCTTCTCAATTACTACCTCGTTTAGTGCATTGTATCCCGGCTCATGCCTACTCCGTGACAATCTTAAAGGATTACCCTTAGAATGTCTTACAATGACTTAGATTTAATATTAATATAGGAAGTTAGGTCTTTAGTTTTTTTATCTGTAACTGTCGGAATGTTAGTCATGTGACGTGGTTACGGGACCACGAAGCGAGACTAGCTAATCTGACCTTGGAGCAAACCCCTATTTTCTAGACATCAACAACTACCAACTTCAACACCGCATACGTACCACTACAAGTGATATTCGTGCACGTTGATAATGCGAGTGTACTGACACTGATCAGTAGACGTACAGATCAGGAAATACGCAATAGCAAAGCTTGAGAAACAGCACTACTTACCTAGTGTTTAATGATCGCAGAGTTATCGCCCTATTTCAGTTAAAGGAGAGAGCTACGTTACCCTCAAAGCTCGAGACTACGTATTAGCTTAACTGCTGACGCGTTCAATCGCCTAGAGGCTCGTATCTTTGCTAAGAATCGTCTTCAGTTCTTTAAAAACTGTAGATTTGTTAATAGGACACGTACACACCCAGAAGACACCACCCTCAAAGCTTAAGACCCCGCATTGGCTTAACCACCAACGCGTAAGATCGCCTAGAGGATCGTATCTTTGCTAAGAATCGTCTTTAGTCCTCAAAAACTGTAGATTTGTTAAGGGGACACGCATATACCCTTACCTCTACACCCTTAACCTTAACCTTGACCTCAACCTCGACCTTAACCTCAACCTCGACCTTAACCTCAACCTTAACCTCAACCTCATACCTACCCTCATACCTACCCTTATACCTACAACTATGGCACTAATAGAAAAAGAATGGGCCGCGAGGGCTAGTAAATACGGATATAGAATTAATGTAGACGAGGCTACAAAGGACGAACTAATAGAGTTCGTATAAACGATGATATATCTATATAAGACACAAGACCTTACAGACAATGACTTATGGGCTGTCTTTTAAGAGCAGTTCAAGGGATTTACAGTCGAGAGCTTTAAGAAGATACGCACAGATATTAGATCTAAGCTGCGAAGACATCTCCTTAAAAGAGGTGTTTATGTAGGCAAACATAACAGTAGAGTTACTATATCTGAGCTACTATTTAAAGTTGTACAACAAGAAGAACTATATTAATAGACAGATGAGGAGATCATGGCAACCATTGAGGAGTTGGCAGAACCACTAGCTACAAGAGCACTGCAAAACAGGTTAAACCACACTCGTAACGGTCTATCGGCTTAGCCTATAGCTGTAGTTATAATACTACCTGGGTCTAGTACGCAAACACCTGTATCCACGCCTCCACTACCTCCACTACCTCCAACGCCCGTTATTCAGCCCATTATTCAGTCTGCTATTCAGCCTACCTCCAACCATAGGCAAATACATACTCTTATTGACCAATTGCTATGGCTGAGAGAGCAGTAACCATAGCAGCCGTAGCAACCGCAGCAGCCACACACACATACACCACCCGAACTGGCCGTGCCTAGTGTGGAGCAAGGATCTAGGCAAGGACCTGGATATAGTAAGGAGGTAGCTATAATTATAAAGATCTACACAGACAACCAAAAGTACGATGGAGTTAGCGATAGCTTTGACTTTAAGTTAACCATCTTCTATAATATCTGCAAGAGATCTAGCTTACCACTAGAAGGCTACGCAGTGGGATTCCCTAGCATGCTAAAAGGGCTTGCTTAGGACCACTACTACAATAGTAACCTTAAGTTAAGACCTTTTACTAAAGCCTATAACTACATGCAACAGTTCTTTAAAGGGCTAGAATACTACCGTAAGAACCTTACGGAGTGGAACAGTATAACCCTCTAAGGAGTTATAGATAAGAACCCTAATAAGTTAATCTATTAAAACTTCTAACTACTTATAGATAAACTGCTAAAGTAATATTATAGACTATACCTAGACTTTTATATAAACCGTATTCTTATAAATAAGTTAGTTACTACTTACCAGGGAGTGCCAGTATACTATATTACTGTCTCTAACCCTTTAGAAGACCTTTCTTAGTTAATTAGTAAACTATAATCCTCTATTATTATATGGGAAAAAGAACACCCCTTATAGGCCCTAATAAGACCGTCTTACTAAGCCTTTTTTACAAATTAATGCTACTATTAAAACGACTAGAGTTAAGACCAAAACACTAATTACTATGGCAGTAATTGCTTTTATAGAACCAATAGCATACTAAAGGCCAAGTGCTACGTCTGTAAGAAGGAGGACTGCCATTTATAGAAACACTTAGAAGAGGAGCGTAGTCAGTCCAGAGACGACTATAGGAGACGCTTTATTAATATTAAGGGCCGCAATAAGGGTAACTTTAATAACTACTTTAAGCAATACGTCGCTGCTTATAAAAGAGATAAAGATAAAGATTTAGACTTTAAAGCCTATATATAAGACGCTAACAACTCTAAGAGCAATGCCGGAGAACCTAATAATAGTTCTGCCTATATTACCACCTTTAGAATACTTACTATAGAGGAAGCAACCTCTATAAGCGTAGAGTTAGCTAATAAGGCTTATATATACCTGCTTACGGCTTTAAAACTTACCATAGAGTTTGCCACGAAACCTTACACGGAGACTAACCTATTCACCTATAATATAACCACAACTATAGCGTCACAATATACCTTAATAGTCTTTATAGTCTTTATAATTAATATAGGTGCTTCACGCAAGTCTATGGCTGGCTATGGCCAATTCTAAGCCCTACAGGCCGTAGATAAGTCTATAAGTCTTAACACGTTAACTAAGGGCTAAGTAACTATCTAATTTAGGATTAGAGCCTCTACGTTTATTAGAACTATAGACATTAACAGCCCTATAGGTAAGATATAATTCCATATTATTAAAGCAGATACTTCTTTTCTACTTTACTTAGTAGATATAGATAGACTCTATATTAAATACGATAACCTAAAGGACGTCATCATTACTCGCACTAAAAAGGTGCCAGTAGTTAGATAATTTGGCCACCTATTTCTTATATAGAGCTTCTCTTTACAGTTTTATTTAGTTAAGTCTTTTAACGCGAACCCTTACTACTTAACTAATATAGAGCTATAACGTCTACACTATTAATTTAGTTACCTGTTAGTTAATAGACTGTAAAAGCTTCTTAATAAGACTGGCTATGGCCATAATACTAATAGATCTACTATTAAAGAGCTAACTAGACTCTGCTACTACTGTTAGAAGTTTAGCAGATCTCTAAGTAGATTTTACTTTACCTTATAAGATAACATTATATATATCAGCGGCTCCCCCCTACTATATATAGTTAATAAAGCAACTTAATTTTAAGCTGGTAGATGGCTATAAGATATTAGCGCTAAGCACACTTAAGACGTTCTACAAATATGCTAAATTAACAGCTATTTAGGACTACCAGACTTAATTACCATAGACGCTAGGAAGAACTTTGTCAGTAAGGAGTTTAAGCACTACGCTGCTACTATAAGAGTAACTATAAAGTCAGTTCTAGTTAAATTACACAATTCTATTAGAATGGTAGAGTGCTACTATAGTCCGCTATAACAAGCCTACCAAATCATTATAACCAAAATCCCTAAAATTAGTAAGGAGATGGCCCTATAAATGGCTTTTAAAGCTATTAATAACACAGCTAGCCTAGAAGGCCTAGTCTCTACACTCCTAGTCTTTAGGGCCTACCCCTAAATAGTTAAATTAGATACACTATTACCTTTAGTTGTATAGCGAGCTGCGGCCATTAAGAAAGTAATAGTGGAAATTTAGAAGCTATAAGCTGAACAATAGTTTGCTAACGCTCTTAATACGCGAAATATATAATAAACTAACGCTATTTATAGCCTCCTACCTAGTTCGCCTGTCTTAGTTTAGAGAAAAGGCAATACTGGCCAAAGCGGTTATTAGGACGGGCTATATATGCTACTTACTGTTAACGGTAAGGCCTATACTGTAAAGCTACTAAATAGGCCTATAACCTTCCGCTTTATAGTTGTAAAATCTTACCTACTAGACCTATAAGACTTAGTTAAGCCACAAGAGTCTGTTAAATTAGCTAAACCAGTACCTATACTAGCTAAACCTTAATCGTTACCTAAAGCTAAACTATAGCTACCGCTAAAGCAAGGTAGAGGTTGCCCCTATAAATACCCATTACTTATAGCTGTTATAGATATAGCTATTACGGACGCTACAATAGACATAGGTACTCTTATAGGTAATATTGCAGATATAGCTAATATTATTATCTACTTGCAGGACAATAATACCGTAGATATAGCTGACACTACTACTTATAGAACGATGGTAACACCTAGTTTAGTGCTTTATGGCAAAAGGAGGTTATAGGCCTACTTAAGAAAGGCGTCTTTAAGATTATTAAGCTATATAATATACTAAAGGGGGTTAGACTCTTTAATTTACGGTTTATTAACAAGATTAAGAATAAGGGAACCAATAAAGCCTTTAAGAAATCACAACTTATTATATAGGCCTATAATAATTTAGAGAAAGAGCTAGTCCTTACTTAGTTACTAACAATTTAACAAGTTAGCTAGCGGCTAATTCTCTATATCGCTGCTATGCTACTATAGATATAACTCTACCTCTAAGATATCTTACAAGCCTATATCCAGTCTACTATAAACCTAAACCATAAATTCTATATACAACTACTATACGAGCTAAATAAACAATTGGGAATTAATAAAGACTCCGTTCTAAAGGTTGTAAAGCCACTTTATAGAGTGCCTAAAGCTAAAAACTACTGGTTTAAGACCTACCATTTATACCACATTAATTAGCTGCGAATGGACCAGTCCATATATAACCCTTGCTTGCTTTATAGCAATAAACCTTTTAAAATTGTCGGCTTATAGACTAATGATATGCTATTCCTTGCAGATAATACCTTTATAGAGGCTGAATAAAGCGAACTATATAAAGCTAAATTTATGGCTAAGGAGCAAGAGTAACTAACCACTAATACACCAGTTAAGTTTAATGGAGGACTTATTTAATTGGCATAAGACAAGAGTATTACGCTAATGCAAAAGCGCCAGTATAAGAACCTTAGTGTGGTTAATACTACGCCAGCAGACAGCACTAGCTCTAAAGGAATTACGCGTGGCCTACTTACGTTAAAGGACCAGTATATTGCTTAACACGCTATAGGAGCCTATATTACCTTAGTCTGTCAACTAGAGGCTTTATTTAACTTATCCTTTACTGCCTAGGTAACTAATCCTAAAGAGGCAGACATAAAGGAGTTAAATAAGCACCTAAGTTGGCAGATTTAGAACTTATATAGAGGTCTTAAGTTTGTTAAATTAGAGGCCAAGACCCTATAGCTCTTAGTCTTTATAGATGCTTTCTTTACTAATAATAAGGACCTCTCTTTATAAATTGGCTATATTATTATACTAGCTAACGCAACTAAGAAGGCTAATATCATCTATTAGAGCTTAATTAAGTATAAAAGAGTTACTAGAAGCGTTCTGGCTTCTAAACTCTATAGAATAGCTTATGGCTTTAATATTGCCGTCGCCATTAAGTCTACGGTAGATAAGGTCCTACAGATTAACCTCCTACTTATACTTTGCACCAATTCTAAGTTGCTATATAACTGTCTTATATAACTTAGAACTACATAAGAGAAGCGATTAATAATTAATATAATGTGCCTATAATAAGCCTATAAACGTTAGCAGATTATAGAGGTTAAATAGATTAATAGTAAAGCTAACCCTATAGACGTAATAACCAAGGGGAAGCCTTATATTGCCCTACAGCGACTTATTAACACAAACTAAGTTAATATATAGGCTGTAGGTTAGGTAGAGCGTAAGGAATAATAGAAGGTAGTTTATAGGTTATGACGGTGCTAGGGTACGTTACCTACCATATTTTACGGACCCTGAATTTAACTAGCCAATTAGGATTTTCCATCCCTAGGATAGAAAATCGCTATTAGCTTACTTACCACTAGCGCCTTAGCGGCCCTTGTGATATATTAACCTGCTACCCCCAATAATTCTTCTCCTTCTTTTCCTTAGCTCAGTGTCCCTATAATATAGCATTCTACAAGCTTTAGTTTAGAGGTATTGGTATGAGCTATAATACTGGTTATATAATTACGGACCTATAAGAAGAGCGTGGAAACTATTGCGTATTAATTAGATCTTTAGCTATTGCGTATATACTACAAATAGTCTAGAAATAGACTTAGCTTTAGAGTATAGATTAGCCTTCTTCTTAGAGTTGCTCCAGTGTCGGGATGTTAGTTATGTGATGTGGTTACGGGACCACGAAGTAAGACTAGCTAATCTGACCTTAGAGCAAACCCCTATTTTCTAGACATTAACAACTACCAACTTCAACACCGTATACGTACCACTACAAGTGATATTCGTGCACGTTGATAATGTGAGTGTACCGACAGTAATCTTATTATAAGTAGTGGGAGATACTTATAGAATATGCTATGCTACTAATCCGAACCTGAATAACAAATATATATTAGTCTAATTTATTCACCTTACCCTTTACGGCTACTAGCTCCGCAATCTTATATTAATAGGCTTTCTTATCCTGGCTATAATGCCATAGTATTAGCCAAGTCTACTTATGTCTCCTTAACAACTTACACTTTATCTACTCTCTTGCACGCCAACCTTAATACTTATAATTTGGCTTTATCAGGTTTGGGCTATTCTATTATTATAGTTTTAGTAGTCTTGGGTAGAGAAATAGAGTTAGGCAGCGCCTTCGCGGCTATAAGTATCTTAAGCGTCTTTATAAATCATTAGGCAAGATCTATAATAGTAGCATTCTAATCCAGTAATAGAGTAGGGCTACTCAGAGGAGTATATATGGGGGATTTAAAAGCATTCAGCTTAACAACTTTTAATATAATTAGCATTATTACAAAACTTAGATAAGGTTAAGTTAATATAATATAAAGGTAAAAGTTGAGCGTTTAAGAGAGGTCGATGGTACTAATCTCTTAAGGAGGGCCTGCTTATTCTTATACCTTTCCATTAACCACAACTGTGCCATAAATATTTGCTATACCCCTTTCTAGCTATATAAGCTTTCCCTTATTAATCCAAGAAGCTGCTAGGTTATATATATTAATATTGTTCTAATATAGTAGAGAGCCTAACTAAGTAAACCCTGCGCAGTAGGTTTATGCCTAGCCTTAAAGTATATCTGGCTTATATATAGGTTCCATTCTAACGGCTAGTGTTTATTAATAATGTATAAGTAATGTCCTACATAATATAAAAGAGAGATATATTTATTACTACTGTGCATATAAAGAGATCGCTATATACTAGGGATCGCAGCTCTAATCCTAAAGGGGTAGATTACTGTTTAAGATAAGTAAATAGGGGGACTTTAACTAAAGTAAAGATATATATTAAATCAACAACGGAAGCTAGGGAGCTAGTTTAGGCGTTCTAATAAATAAAATTAGAGCAATCATTTTATTTAGCTCGGCCTCTATCCCAACAAGTTATAGCGGAATAGAGACGCTTTAAAGGAAGCGCAGATAGTTTTAATCTATTTAGTTAATACACTGGGGCCAAAGTGGATGTTCTAGAGAGATATACCGCATACATGCGCTGCATAAATATGCTGTTCTAGATAATAGCAACTTATTCCTTTAGCACAAGGGCTGGAGTGGTAAACTTAAGTACGTCTATATCTTAGATCTAAGTGAAGGGGTTGCATACGCCGAAAGGAATAATAAAAAGTGGCTTGGCTGTTAATAGTATTATACAAACAACTATAATTGGTACCACTAAGGTTCATTTCTGCAGAGTATAAAGTAGAGGCTCCACTCAAAGGCAATATAATCCTGGTTACTCGCTTTCCACCCTTACTGAGTGCGATTTTGTCGCACCGCCTATAAAGAGACATACATCTAGCGTAGCATCCTACTTAAACGCTCATTCCCTTACGCACAGCCAGAGGTAGAATCTCTTTACCACCTTTGAATAGTTCTTTCCCACATTAGCCCTTAGGGAGTTAGCCATCTACTCACTACTATAGTAAAGTAAGTTTTGTCCTGCATTTTAACACTAGAAAGCCTAATACTCTTACAACTGTTAAGAAACCTAGATGTCGGCCCACTTCTTATAGGAGATTAAGCGAGACCTAGATAAGGTTAGAGAAGACCTCTAGAGTTATAATAGTCCCAACCTCATTTTCAATAGCATACTTTAGAGGTTGGCCTGGCTATAAGCACAGGCAAAAGTCCTAAGATTATTGTATATTACTGTGGAAATACTGCGCAGGTAACTAAGCAATAAGCTTCTTCCACACTATTAAGCCACCAGAGTAAAGCACCTCATTAAGTTTGTCTTTGGAGGGGCAGCCTATAGAAATAAAAGATATATATAATTACGCAAGCTAGAGTATAACACCTTAAAGTTCTATAGATTATCTTATAAGATTAAGGATATCCTAGAACTACCTATGGCGCAGTTTAATATCCTTATTAAGAACGTCGTAGACTTTATATATTATCAAACAATGGAGGGCGGGGGGCGAGCGACGGGCGCCCCCTGATGACTCTATAGTAGTAGAGTAAAGTTTGCGATACTAGCGCGTCCGTAGGCTTGTTACGGCAGCAGTGGTTCCCAAGGAGGTCAAAAAGTAAGGTAGTAGGAGCACCACAGGTGACTCGCAGGCGCCTCGCAGGCGCCTCGCAGGCGAGTCCCAAAAGGCGGGGAGATGGATCACGGGGTTTTCTCAAATAGAGTTTTCTCCCCACATGTATATAAGGAGTAGTCCGCGTGGGCCCAATAGGGATCCGAATCGGACGTTAAGCAATGAATTATTATTATTATATTATCAAAAATTCTTACAATATTTATACCGCGACAATATTAACAAAGCAATTAATAGCAAGTTTGATCCTAAAGATAATAACTTATTTAAAGAATTCTTAAAGTGTTAGTCTACTTTTTCCCTATTTAAAATAGTGTGGTTATTTAAAAACTAACTGGATTATTAGCCTATATTAAACTCTGACCTATAAAATATAAGCAGGATAAATATATATAACCTTATATTTTATTTAACAGAATAGCATAACTTATTACAGCAGCACCATTAAATATACATCTAGGTACCATATTAGACACTTAATAAGCCAAACCTAACACATTGCATTACTTAGAGAAGATAACAAATCTTTATAAAGGTCCTCTAAATACAGCAAATTTGTTAAAGGTTAGTCTGCTAGATTAGTAAAAATAGTAAAACTAATTATAGCTAGCAATTAATAATCTATTATAGGATAATCTAGCAAAATATAGAAAATGAAGGCGTATTAAAGACAAAAGTGAGTAAGAGAAACCTATAGTAGCAGATTTATTATCGCCATCTAAAGAAAAGAGAGGTAAGGAGAATCCTTTAATATATATAAGGCACTGCTAATAATTTTACTAATAGAAGTAAGGTTTATATATATAAATGCACTAGCTAGTAACATATTAAAATTGCCTAAGCTATTTAGAACGGCTGTCTAGAATAGTCAGCTCTAGAAATGGAAAAGATATTAAGAACCAGAATTAGAGATGATAGGATACTGGCTAAGTTTATTCCCAAAGAATAAAATATAAGATATCTCTTTTACTATCTAGTATAGTTATAAAGACGGATACCAACTAAATAAAAATCTTTGGTTTATAACTCGTACTATCCTCCTAGGTTTTGAAATATACACTTACACCTCTGATATAACAGGTATACCCGGTAGAAATCTTATAGGGAGCATATTCAGTTATAGGGACTTCATTGTCTGTGTTATCTATATATATTTTCACATTACCTATTTCCTTATTAACGATCCTAATATACTAACCTTTAAAGTATATCGTCCTGTCATTAGTAGGATTAGGGGGGGGAAAATAACTTAGGATGTCCTTTTCTTCTTGCCCAGCAAGAGCTTCGTCACCTCTCTAAATAGATATACAAGTTAGCTACAAGAGCGTTAAAGGGAATAAAATGGATATTTAAAATATCTAACCGCTATAATTAACAACAAGTAGATAATATAATACAAAAGGTTTTAGTGGGGATACCAAGTTGGCTAGGGAGAAGAGGCTATAATTCGCATAAAGATATGTCAGCCTGTTAGTAGCCAAGAATAGAATAGCCTAATTAATATTCACCTTAACAACTGCAAGAAGGCAACGGGTGGGTTACTATAAATGGAGCAGGCAAGAAGCGCAAAAAAGAGATTAATCGTAGGCTTAAACACGGAGCGACTTTGCTGAATTGCGCTATAAGCAATCAGCGAAGTAGAGTTGAAGAGAGGGTATAAGGGAATATAAATGTATTATTAAGCCAATAAAGCGCATAACTGCTTAGGCGTTGATGCCCGACAGGATGTTTATATAAAAGAGTCACTAAGCAGCTGCCCCTTAGGCGGGGCCTATAGCCGGTTTTACCTTACCTAGGAAGCTACTGTTAAAATCTATAGCCCCACCAAATATTCCAGCCCAGTAAGCATTATATGCGTAACCAGCTAACCTATTAAATATTGGAATGGGTAAGGCGTCCACTATAACGCGCATTGCAACTATACATTAACTCCAAGTCTATAAAATTGGACTCACTGGATACATGCGGCCTTTTTCACCGCCTATGTATAGCCTCTTACGCCTTAAGGGATTGTATAGTCGTGGCCTATCCTTATTCGGAATATCTGCGTCTGTATTTCTTATACGCTATCCGCCTACAGTGTTGGTTAGGCTGCTGCACCACAATTCCCATTTGGATTATAATCCGTTATTAACGGATCCGGCTAGATAGCTCCCTGCCTGTTATAAGCTCTCAGACCCTTAACAGAAAATTTTAGGGGGGTATAGGGAGCAGCACGCACGTGTCTCCCCCCCTTTTCTGTGAGGGTCTGATTTATGAGATAGAATTCCAGGTGCTATTTTCTTTGGCTGAGGATGACCACGCTAAACCCGTGATGGAATGGCCTATGCTTGGCGCTTGTTCACCATTTCACCATCTATTCGATGAGAAATCATCATCATCATCATCTATCCGAAGTCCTTGAGTGGAAACCACTTAGATGGAAGATATAGATTAGCTTTGCTTTATGGAGGCGGCTACTTTAAAAGGTCGAAAAGGACTCGGAGCTATTTCAACTCGCGGAGTTCTATTACTGCCCGTTGCGTCTCCCGTAGAAATTCATCTGTACGGTGTCTCGAATATCTAGGCGATCGCAACCATTCTTCCGGAAGAAATTCTTAAGTCTCGCTACATTTTCCTCGTCCTTTTCGCATGCGAAATGCAGCACTTCGAGATGAACACTAGCAGTACCTCTATACTTGATCCTCCTCTCCGCTGCGAATCTTCGTTCGTGCTCGAGGAATCGTGCCTTTTGCATGTCTATATGGCCTGTCCGATAATATTTGCTACGGGAGAACAGGTTATTTATCATGACTGGCATAAGTTTTCAGCTGCGCTTCAAATATCATCCTTAGAACCCAATTCTGGGACCCTCTATTTTTAGGGATCCTGGTCACGTCTGGAGAACAGCCACGTCTGGAGAACAGCCACGTCTGGAGAACAGCCACGTCTGGAGAACAGTCACGTCTGGAGAGCAAGAACGCCACGTCTGACAGCCACATCTGGAATAGTCACGTCTGGAGAATAACTAGTCTGACGAACGGTCACATCCGGAGAATGATAGTCTGCAGAAAGTCACAACTAGTCTAAGTCTTACCTGTTTTGCCTTCTTTCCACCGCGCCTGAATTTAAACGCGGTACTTTTGTTAACACAGCCTCAACAAGAAGTTTGTGAAGCGCCTCTAAACGCAAGTACGCCTACAGATAAAACCTTTACCTTATGGCATCTAGAGCTGCTTTGGCACTCTCTTTTGTAGTTAAGCTCTGTCAAGAAGTAAGTGCGAGGATACTTTGCATGCGACATGTAAGGGCGTTACTTGCGAGACATAATCTATAGTTTAGCGCCAAACTTCTGGAGGAAGGACTTCTGCGGCTGCTAGGACTCAGTGTCTTCCGTTACCTGATTCCAGTGGTTCGGATTTTTAATCGGTCCGCAAGCGGACTAACTACGTTTGTGCGAAACCACTGGAATTACTTCTAAGCCAGATTTCTAAGGTTTCTTACGCATTCCAACAATATCCGCATTGCGGAGGTTGCGGATATTAAAATAACTCAACACTAATATTTTATATTACTTCCTAAAGTTTATTAATTATATAATAGAACCTAGGCTTTTAGAATATATTATTTTTATTACCTAGGTATTTTTAGGTCTTGTAATTATTTTTATTAAAAAAAAAACGTGTTATTAGGAATCCCGTAACTATAAATAACTTTTTTAAACGCTAGCTAATATATATAAAAACCATATAGGTCTATAGTAGCCACCCTAAAGAACCCATTATAGCCTAGCGAGTATATAGCGTCTATATTATAGTGTGTAACACCTACTAAAACCTTATTACGCGCCAACTACCAAGTTATAAATATCTAAGTAAATCTACTATATGCCGCCACTAAAACTTACTAGGTAGAGAGGGAAGAAGTTAAATAAGGTACTAGAACAGCCGCAGCTATATTAGGTGTTAGATAATTAGACTTAGAGGAGTTATAGAATAGACTAGGAGCGACAGCTATAGGACCTTTAAAATTAGCTTCTTATACTTTATAAAGAGAGCAAAGCCTAGCAGCTAAGTAAGGTTAATAAGGCTATTACTTTTTTATATCTATATCGCGGATATACAGAGCAGCTTAAAGCCCTTAGGTAGCTACTGTTTAAGGAAAAAGATATAATACTTATTACCAAAACCTTATTTGGTAAGAGTATAATAATGCAAATAATGCTATATCTTCTTTAGGCCTTAGTAGTGATTATTACCTTACTACTTAATGCAATTAGTATGGAGCAGAAGGTAAAGATTAAGGAGCTTTCTGGAATAAGGCTAGTTTATATATTCGCCAAGATAATATCCACTTATCTTTTATAGGAAATCCGCATTAGAATATACACCTATATTTTAATATCGCCAGAGCTATTAGTTGGTAAAAGGTTCTATAAGACCCTTACCAACCCCGCCTTTTATATATATATTAGCTTAGTAGTAATTAATAAGGTGCATCTTATAGCTAATTAGGGGGGTTTTATTCTAGAGTTTATATATATAGCTATAGAAAGTACAGCTGTTATTAGGGCGGAGGCCTTAGTTTACTTATACTATAATACTTAATAATATAACGTTTAAGATTGTTTAAGAGTTAATAGGCTTTTAAAAGAATATTAATATAGTATGGATATTGATTAACCGGCCAGATCTATTAATTATTAGAGAATATATTAAGTAAGGAAGTAAGAAGTCTTTTAAGAGCTTATACTTTACTATAGACCGCGTATATACCGCTATATCTACTAAGCAGGGAATCTAATATACGCTAACTCCCCAATAGATCCTAAAGATAATTATCTTTCTTAATTTAAAGGACCTAATATTACTATACAGGGACTTAATTTATTTATAGTTGGTATATTATAGGTACTAGGAAGCGCAGGCTAGAAGAGCTGTTGAGCTTTATTATATATTATTAGCTATTATAGATAAAGATAGACTATATAAGGAGTTAAGGGAGCCTAACTCCAAAATCTATATTCTAATTTCCTCTAACGCGCTTGCCAATAGCGCTAATATTCCTAATATTAACTATATTATATAGTATTGCATATATAAAGACAAGTCTATTAATATAATATGGCAATGACTTAGACGCAGTACTTATAGTAGTGGTTAAATAGGTAAGGCAGTATTTCTAATTAAGGAATGGTATAAAGGTCCACATAAGGATATTACTAAGCCAGCTAAAAATCACGGTTATACTAGTAGAGCCTTCCAATCTTAGCTAAGTCAACTTAGCCGCAAATATTGTATTAAGTAATAGGTATTATAAGAGGATGGAGCTACTAATTTTACTAGTAATACATCTTTAAGAGTATCCATATGTGGTAATGCTGATTTTAATGCGTCCGTATCTAATATAGGGTAAAAGCTTAGTCTAGGTAGAATATCCATAGTCCTACCTATGAATATTCTACTAAAGAAGCTAGTATAGCGCCTAAAGACTAAAGCTAAGAAAAGAGCAGCTCTCTCCTATTATATATATACTCTTATAAATAAGGAAAAGGGCTACTTATAAAAGATTATATTAGAGAACTATAAGGAACGGTCTCCGTCTATTAGTGGCTAGGGTTATTACTTTAACTGTAATCCTACTTTATAGGCTTTCAAAGAGTTTAATATCTATAAGCCGTATATAAAGGGGATTCTAAGGAAGATATAATAAAAAACTAGTTCTATAACTAGATAGAGAAGAAATATTAGTACGTTATTTAGAATCCAACTTTAAGCTATATTATATCCAATAAGTAAATTGCCTCTCTTTGCAGCTATGCCTAGTATATAACTAGCTATAAGGCACTTAAGAAAAACCTACCTAATTGGAATTATGGTTAGCTTAGTAATAATTTAGATAAGTTTATTACCTTTATTTAGGAGGAGGTAGAAAAGGCTAATTAGGTAGAGAGCTAGCTATTAGCATTAGTAAGCAAATTAAAAGGTAGCGTAGAGTGGATATTACCACGGTCTAGGGTAGCAGAGAGGCGTATAGTATTAGTAGCTTAAAGTCCGCAAATATAAGTAGCTTAGCTATCTTAATTAATATCCACCAAAAATCCGTATACAGGGCTGCCAATACTATTACCTTCTTAGCCTATACCTAATAGGAACGCGCAGCTAGCTAGCCTAAACTCTAGCTAGTAGAGCGCCTTTAGGCCAGGTATACTAAAACCCTATAATAGATATTAGTCCTAGCAGCACAACAGTTAGGTCTAGTTTTTAATATAGGGTGGATATCTAGGATCTTAAAGTTCGGCCAGGTATTAACAGCCCTAGGGCAATAATTAGCGTTAGTTATTGTCTAGTATTAAGTATCAGCCTCTTAGATATTAGGGTCTATACTCTAACAATAGATATTAACTCCTTATAGCTCCTAGATATCTAACTCTATACTATAGCATTAGAGACCAGTCTCTAGGATAGGCTAGGTATTATAGCTTATAAGGCAGCTCCATATCTTAACTCTTAGAACAATCCAGATATTAGAGCTTATAGCGTAGTATTAGGTCTTAGGCCTTAGAGCAATCTAGATATTAGAGCCCATAGTAAAGCATTAAGTCTTAGGCCTTAGAGCAATTTAGATATTAAAGCTTATAGCGCAGTATCAAATTTAAATCCTTAGGGTAGTCTGAGTATTAGAGCTCATAGTATAATACTAAGTCTTAACTTTTAGATAAGCCTAAGGTTTAATATTTATAACATAGCACTAGATCTCTAATTACGAAAAATTCTAAAGTCTAGGATTTATAGTATAGTACCAGTTCCTAGGTAGTAGGAAATCTGGAAATCCAGAATTTATAACATAGTATTAGATCTCCGCTCCTAGAGAATCCTAAGGCTCAGAATTTAAATTATAATACTAAATCTCCACTTTTAGGAAACCCTAAGGCTTAGGGTTTGTAAGCTAATACTTAATCTCCACCCTCTAAACTAGGCGCAGTTTAGAATTCGCATGCTAATGCTTAATCCCTACTTTCTAAATTAGGTGCGGCTTAGAATTTACAGTCTAATATTTAATCTCCGCTCTCTAAACTAAGCGCAGCTTAGAACCTATAGCCTAGTGCTTAATCTCCACCTTTAGTTTTAGATATAACGCAGCTTTAGTAGGTTAGTATTTAATATTCCTTAATATTTTACTTATTTATTAACTTAACTAAAACTAGGGTAGAGCTCTAATTAATATCTAGGTATTAAGTGTCGATCTCTATATACGCATTTAAATAGTCTATTAAATTCTTATCTAGAGAGATATTAAGGTTTATACTAAAAGCTCTTAAAACCCATAGAACCTATATTATATTAGCTATTTAGTTTAAGTGTCTTATAATCCTCTTAACTAGATATTATCCGTTCTTCTTAGGCTACTATACCTTAAGCCTCTTAGCTAATATCAGATCCACCTTATAGCAAGAGAAAATAAAAGGATATATCTACGTACTTTAAAAGTAAGTGTCGGAATGTTAATTACATGACGTGGTCACAAGACCACGAAGCGAGACTAGCTAATCTGACCTTAGAGCAACCCCTTACTTCTAGACATCATCAAACAATAACTACCAACTTCAACACCGCATACGTATCGCAATACAGTGATATTCGTGCACGTTGATAAAGCGAGTATACCGACAGTAAGAAATCTGTTCACTAAGTAAACCTAATATCTACTTATAACCCTTCTCTAGTACCTTAATTAAGTGGTAATTCTATATTAATATTACTTTATAAGTCAACTAGACAGCGCCTACTTACTTTAATTAGTAGTAACTTAACTATAAAGGATTTGCGCGTTACAAATAAGCGTATATAAGGTGGTTAATATTTACTAAGGTAAGTCACTATAGTAATTACTTATTAGTAAGCTGATTTAATAAAATCTACAGCGCAAATATTTACCTTTAATTAACCTCCGCACCTTCTACCTTGTGGCATTACACTACAAACTTTACTATTATTGTTTTATCTACTACTATCTATTAGCATACTACTCTCTATAATGCCTTTTTTTTACCTCTAAATATATCTAATAGCTATTTAGTTAAGGAACTTAATATACACGACATTGACAATGAAATAATTGAGGACGCTTTTAAGGACGCTCTTTCTTTTACTAATCCTTTAGGGTCTCTGCCTAGAGAGTAAGCTTTCTAATACTAAATTATGCCTATAGCTAATATAATTTTAGGAAATATATACTAAAGCACTCTTTGTTAGATCTAGCAGAGTACTATAATAAGACTATTATAAAATCCGCTGGAAATCTGCTTACCTCTTTACTGCCTTACTCTCTGCTACCTACTTCTTTACCTTTTACCTCTTCACTACCTACCTCTTTACCGCCTACCTTTAAGCTACTTATTTCTTCGCCGCCTACTACTTCTAAAAAGTTTAATTATTGTTATTGTTGGAATATATGGACAGAGGTTATGTGGTCATTCGTGTCTCTGATTAGTCATCCTTATGATGACTCATCAGCCCCCTACTTAGGCACCGCGATTTATCTCAGTAAGCGACTCAGACAGCAAGGGCAAACTAAAGGCGCACTCACTAATACTAAAGTATCACTAGTCTCCGCCTAAATAAACGCCACTTTTTTTTAACCAATCAGATATCTACCGA